>Ga0123355_10001428_pt1 | contig 33248 bp, 17 predicted proteins | sample TergutEmb28metaG_3_FD_89872 | JGI IMG/M metagenome (GOLD analysis project Ga0123355, IMG submission 89872) | Embiratermes neotenicus P1 segment gut microbial communities from Petit-Saut dam, French Guiana - Emb289 P1 | ecosystem: Host-associated > Arthropoda: Insects > Digestive system > Gut ...
GCCGATCCATTCACCACTGTTTACGTACTGTTACACTACCAACCACTCTCTTACTTCAAACTCCCTTTCACCACACGCCACTCGAACCACACAACCTTCCTCCTTCGTGGCCGAAGGCGAACTCGGATTCGATCCCCGGACCGTCGAGCCCGTAACCAGTCGCTATACCGACTACGCTACCCGGCTGCCTCTATGACAGTGAGTATGCAGTACGAGGAAGCCCAGAGACTCTTTTGTGCTGAGGTGACTTGGTAGTTGGAGATATTAGGATTGAATGCCTGCTCCTTGCGCACTGCAGGTACATGCCGTAGGCGTGTTCAGGGCCGATAGAGTCGCCTACTTCAGCCGTTGTGAAGACTCTGGTTAGGATTGCGATCTCTTGATATATACTCTGTTAGAGTAGTAATCAGTACCGTCAACACAACTAATTTTATTATATTCTATGGGAATGCGGCTACATGTTTCAACTATTGCGTCGTCATGGTCAGGTCATTTAAATAGATAAAAAGCAAAAATACAATTTAAACATTACTTACTGGTTCTAATGGAGGTCTCAATCTTTAATGGTACAAAATGCATGTCAATAAAATCGTTTTGAAAACAAATAAAAATGTGTAGCATTTAATAATAACAATTATTGGCGGTGCTGCTTGTAATTAATAATTAATTAATTAATATGAGACATACCGAGATGCCCAAGATGACATTATAGTACTGTATCAGCAAGTACACTTTTTAAATTTCGATATGCGCTGCACCAAGAAGTTTAAATTTAAAGGTTTACTGAAATTTCTACATACGCGTTCTCTTTTGCTTAGCAATATTAATCTGCCTTTTATAATTACTAAATATTCGTTTAAAATATTTGCATATCAATGTGTTTTGCAGTAAGGCAGCAAGATCAATATCCCGAAATTATTGCGGCAGATGCAGGTGTAACAGGGCGCAAATCGTTTTATTACCGTGACTGATATAAATGGGTGGAATTGTGTAAGAATTTTTAATCAATTGAAACAATTACTGGCGATAAATGCAAAAGAGTATTAATTATGTAACTGATATCGAATTGGCGACAGATTATTCACAGGACGTTTAATGGAATTGATATTATTGGAAATACCACATTTTTCTGAATTTCCTACACGTGTATTAATTACAGCGATACTAATTAATTACTGATTTGTGGAATGTAATTCCGTGACGATTTTCTGAAGGTGCATGCCAGTACTTAATTATTATCCAATTATATTAATATAATGTTTCCCATTGTGCACTGTCTGCAGGTGTATTTGATATTCAGAGTTTTGGGAGATGCATTGGCTTGTGTTCATGATACACTTATAGTATGGTACTGTCAGTGGTTAACTTTATATTTAACAATAGCGACAACAGTAGGAATTCGATCCGGGACAAACTTAAGACTGGACTAGTAAACCTATGAATTATTGCAGTAAAGTGTACTGTTTATTGCAGGAGAAGGGGCGTACTGAATGTGAGTTTTCTGTACGGAGATTGATACGTTATAGGAGTTCAGAGGGACATTTCATGACAAGTCGTGAATATATTCAGCTCCTGTCCTTAGGCTACGTGGTCTCCCGGTGCCTAAAGTATTTACTGCGTGAAATGGTTCTGTTTCAAGTAGTTGTTTAATTAGTTATGGGTCCACAGACAGTTTTGTCTCCCTAAGTATAATTTACCTTCTGATACAGCAGTTCATTTTATTTATTTATTTATTTATTAGCTTAGAACCAAGCAGTTTATACTGTGCTTAGCATTTAAAAAATGTAAAACATTATAAATGAAATGTTGCGATATCACACTAATAACTCCTGGAATATTCAGAGTACCTTAATGGTAACACTCTTTCACCTATATAACTCAGCATAAGTCATATGGAAACTAACTAGCAGTCAGTACAGGCTTTAAAGCCGAAAGACAAACGCTAATGAAATGATTTCTCATGAGAGTTGTACGAGACTCTGAGACGGTTGACGTTGCAGCATGGATTGCTTTCAGTGAGAAAGCCACATTTCGCTTGAGCGGCAAAATCGACCGTCACAGCTTTTGTGTTGGATATTGCCATAATATTTACTGAATCACCAAGCATGAACGACACTCCCACAACGGGAATGTGTTTTGTGCAATTTACAACACTAATTTCACGACCGTTTCCTTGTAGCAGGATAATAAACCAGTGGAAAATACAACTAAGTGACGAATCTAAATTGATTGCACTTGACACCTATAGCTTCTAGTCAAGGACACAAAAACTGGGGTCACGGTGGGACAGAATGTTGAATTTCTGATGTGTGCCACTGGTTGCCAATGTACTGCCTACACATCGAAGTCAGGATAAAGTTCTTGGCGTCAGAGTTTATTACCTTACCTTCTGAAACTCTTTTGTATTCGAGCCGAATGGGAACAAGTCTTTGTGGCTACTTGAAGCCACCGTCCTGACGTATAAGGTCCTTAAAGAGTATGATGAACATACAACGTCCTTCAGGATAATCGGCTTCCGTGTTAGGGATTGCAACGACAATTTTCGCCTTAAAAATCAGAATTTTTAACCATTCGGGGTACGTCCTGAAAAATGCATGGACTTACATAATTTTTCGTACCAAACCTCAAGAGAAAAGATACCTTGAAATAACCAGACCTTCATTAAGAGACAATATGAGGTGTCCCTTTTATTTCTTCCCTTTGAGCGGCCGCTGTCACGGAATGTGCAGGTGGACGCGGTTTTACATGCAATAAAACTTCCTTTCTCATACACAAGATAAAAGTGACACTGTATTGAATTTGTTTTAGAAGAAAGGAGAAATAAGGTGCTGATGTGTAAAATTCATTCAGCTGACTCGTGCAAAGGTTCAAGGGCATGCTTTTGTGGTCATGGTGATGATTTTTCAACACCACGACGGCTACAAATTATCAGTTTCTATAGTAAAAACAACTACATACACCAATGTACCAAATTTATTTTATTTTAGAATGACACTCTACATGTTTCGGACGGTTTTCCGTCCATCATCAGGAGTTTAAGACTGTACATATAACAAGAGGCATTTGTCAAACAGATACTGCTGTCTGCTTGCTAGCGGGTACCCGCTAACAAGCAGACAGCAGTATCTGTTGCTATATGTACAGTCTTAAACTCCTGATGATGGACGGAAAGACCGTCCGAAACATGTAGATTGTCGCTCCAAAATAAAATAAATTTGATACTTTGGTGCATGTAGTTGGTTTTACTATAGAAATAATATTACGATGCACTGCCCTATGAACGTCAAATAAATTATCAGGTTTCGAAGAATAATTCTCGCTGGGTTTAAAACATAATCTTAGCTGTTATGTCTTCTTCGATAATGTGCCTGGTCTTTCTTCAACTGCCTTTGGCATTAAAAGGGTGGCAATAAAATCCTTCAAAACTTTGCTAGCTATATCTTAGTCGAAACGACATAACGTCCTCGGGAATTGAATGATCAGCAACACCTCTCTGATGACTACAATTATCGAATTAATTTAATGTTTTGTTGTTTGTAAGCTTTGTGTCAGGCAAAAAGGAAACTCGGTGGAAATTCATGAATGCGACATATGGTTCTGTAATGGCAAGCAGCGATTAGGAACATTTTTAATTATGTGTCGTATCAAATATTAATATAATATTGCAATATGCTCGTTTTACATAGTCTATAACATCCTATTACCTTTAAGAATTAATAGCAGAAACTATGAATATAGGTGCGTAAGAGCTGTGTGTTTTGTTGGCCCGTGTGCGGCTTTATATAGCTCCATTATCTTTCCATTCTCATGAGCAGCAGCAGTGAAACTTTTATGGAAAGTGCAGGTAAGTCTGATTAATTCGCCCGCAAGTTGCCATTAACATCTTAATATTTTCTCATGTACAGGGCGGAACAAAGTTTGCTTATCACAGCGTAACTTGCAAGACCCGCATGTCTTGATATCTTCTAAAAGTCAAGGGCTTGAATCTGAACATATCAATTAAGGAATTAAGTGGTCTTGTCTGTTCAGATAATTACGATTTTTTTTTATTTCTATGTAACTTAATTGTTTACCACTCTGTTCAAAGCGTTAGGCCACAGGGTTCTGTTCTAAGCCAGTCGAACCTGGTCCAGATACTGTCAAGACCTTTCTACGAATTCATTTTAATATTAGCTTCCATTTATGCGTTGATCTCCTTCGAGGTTTTATACCAAACTATTATAATGAAATCTCACTTTTTCATCAGTGTAAGGTGAAAAGTACATATTATGAAGTACGTACAAAGAGTTATTTTGATCTAGTCCTTTGTTTACATTATATGTTTAAAATCGCACCTAACATGTCGTTGAGGTGAGCTACATAAGTACCAATTTAGGTAAATTAGCCCACAAAAATTTGTTCTCTCTTTAGAGTCTGTACTATCCATATTATACTATTTTTGTATCAAATTCAAAAAGGAAATTAATCAATTCCCTACGAGTTTTTCAATACTGCGATTGTGTTCTTTCTCTCACGACTGCACGAAGGATATGTTATAAAACGAAGTGAGGAGTAATTTTGCTTCGCACTACTGCAGACAGCGCGTTTGTTAATAGTAGTAACTTCGGAGTGCATTTAGTGCTGCTGTTGAGTTTCTCATAAAAAGTGTAATTAAATTTGACCGAAATTTTGTGTTGAATCACCTAACCTAAAGGCACTGTCATGTGTGACATTTTTCCATCAAGAACTGAAATAAAGTTTACGTTATACAGTCCAATCCTTGAGACATTTTTTTCTGTTCTGTGTGATCTTTTTAAATTGAACTCTGTTTGATGTGCTTTTCATTCGTTGGGCACAACAAATAACATGATAATGTCATGCGGAGTTGGCGTCCGTAAGGGTGCATTTTTTTGGTCTCCAACATCACTGAAAGAATTTTGATGAAATTGTTATACTGGTCTTGCAACTAAAGTTTGTGGAAGAAATCTAATACCGAACTAACCCATTGGACATTAGGATATATCAGCACCCTGACCTGTTTGAATAGTGTATACTGAGGTTGTAAGTAGCCGGTTTTTTACAGGCAATTTATGTGGTTTTTGTATTGGGCCGTCACTGGAACGGTTTTATATCCAAGTTCTACGTTTTTCTCTCTCAGTAGCATTTCACTGTTGCTACATACTCATCCTTATTAATCTGCCACCGATGTTATATCCTTATATATTGACTGACTGACTGACTGACTAACTAACTAACTAACTAATTAATTAATGGAACACAATGCTTCTTGAGAAGCTTATGTTTCTGAACCAGTCAAATATTCCCCATATTTTGTGGAAACCGAAGTTTTATTGTGGTGTTCAAAATAGCCGACCATTTCTTCCTATACTGAACAGCATCAGTAGAAAAGCATGCCCCTATCCTCTTTCTTGAAGACCTATGTTAATATTATCTTTTCATCTACACGTAGGTCTTATATTTGGTCTCTGCTCTGTATGCATTTGTCCTCAGCCCGTACGTACCACATGTCGCGTCCATCTCATTCTTCTTGGTTTATCACGCGAAAAGTAATTCACGAGGATTAAAAGCCATGAAGAACCTCACTGTGCAGTCTCCCCCAGTCTCCTGTTACCTCGTCCCTCTTAGGCCCAGCTATCTTCAGCAATACCCTATCCTCAAACAGCCGCAACCTCGGGTTATCTGTCAATGTCAGAGACCAAGTTATACGCCCAAATATAACAACAAAAATATATGTAGTTCTGTACATTTTAGTCTTTATATTTTTGGATAGCATGCTAGAACACAAAATATTCTAGACCAAATGGCAGTAGGGATTCCTTGAATTTAGTCTTCTCCTAATTTCTTCATGAGTGAAATTTTATTTATTATTCACAAATATTGTTACTTTGCCACAATTTCAAAGTATCTATTACGTATCTTTATTTCGTGATTTTGTCCTGAATTTTTTGTAAAGGACATGAACATATACTTAGCTTCTCAAATATTGACAGCGTTTCTATGGAGAACACGGAAAAACTGAAAGAATTTGATATTTGTGGTAATTTTTGTCTCTATGACTTTCAGTTCAGTTCAGTAATTTGTTTATGTGCAATTGCTCCATCTTTATATATTGTTAATGTTTCCTTAAACTAGTAATCAGCCTCAATTCAATTATTCTATTATGTGTGACTGAGGTAGAATCTTTTTTATATACGGAGCGCATTTGCAAATATGTTGAACAATTTAGTAAAATGAACGTGTCCCTGTACATGCCATGGAGACAGGTGGGTGAATGAAAGTAGAGATCCACTCATTCTTAACCTCGGCACTATAAGCCCCAGCCGGTGACTCATTTTAAAGAGCCATTTCAGAATTCCTCGGGAGCCACTGAGGACGTCTACGAAAAACACCAGCAGCATGACCGGTTCTGCAGGCTGAAATTCGATTCTGCGATTTTCATATAGGAAGCAAGGCTGCTAAACACTCAACACTCAACTGTAATTTTGTTTTGAGGATTATATCACAAGCATCTGCTATGAAGGAAATGCAAATACAAAACACGTCAGTGCTGGATTTTAATTTAAGTACATTGATGGCTGCGAATATTATCCAGTGAAGTTGAACTAACCTGAAGCAGATAAACCATTGAGTACAAGATATAGCACATACGTTTATTTCTGACATGGATAATGGGGGGAATTGTGCGATATAGATTAGATTTAGGAATGTGAGAAATGCTGATTTTAGTGTTTATTGTGAAGTTGCTTGTGGTGCATGCAGTAATTGCGTGCAGTCAGGTACAGCCATATTTCTAGCACACATCGTCACCAAGTTACTAAGTCTACATTAGAACATGTTTCAAGATTCTTCTGTTAGATGATGAAGTTTTGGATGCTGATGGCAAAGTGTTCGTGTATCAACACAGGAGTTCCACCGTGACAGGATGTGTTGGGGAAATTACGTATTAATATGCCGAGGCAGGTCAGGCAGCGTGCGAGTTGCTTAAACTCGGGCGTGTTGCAAGAAGGCACGTTACCAAGACGTTATTCGTGTAACATATTTATGCGAAATGAGAAGGAGGGGTATGCATGCAGAAACCTTGGATTAACAAGGCCAAAAGGAAACAGGATTTAATTACTGTGGTTACGTTACTCAATGGGGTAACAGGTGGCCGTGGAAAATTTCATAATGAGGAACTACATACATTTTACTGTTTCCAGATTTCTTTATGCTTATAAAATCAAGGAACATTTCACTGGTTGTACATTTAGCAGGTATTGGTAGATAAAAATATTTTGGTTGGAGAATCTGCATGGAAGGGAGCATTTTGGAGACTTTTACTTGAAGGGAGAACAATATTAAAGAGGATCTTGAGAAAAAAGCGTGTGAAGTTGTGGACTTTTTTCACTTGGCCGGGGATAGAATCCAGTGCCAGGCTGTTTAGAACATGATATTCATACTCGAGTTCTATCGTAGAAACAGAATTCCTTTATGACCATTATATTTTCATTCAGCAACATTCTCCATGGAGTGAGCCTTAAAGGCAACATAACTGTCGATCGTTGTTTCTAAGAGTTCCATCAGATACTCCACCCGTTAATCTGTGTAATGAAATTTGGCATGAAGTTTCGTATTTTATTTAAGGACGTTGTTTCAATGTTACACGTCACGTAACGTCACAAGAACTTACACGTGAATGGTTAATTTGTCCATGCCACCTTGCGTGAACTATTATTCAGGCATCCACTTGAAGGAACAGAGCAAATCACTGTAAAATTATACCCAGAAAACGCAGTCCCAGGCCTGAGGTTGGATTCCAGAGCCTTTCAAGCAGACAACAGTAGTTCTATCCTCTTGTGTCGTACAACTTGGCGGTGTTTGTAGATATGCCTCTATTTTATTTGGTATTTCCTGAAGGTAATATGTCTGCCTGAATAATTTCAGCCAGACCTCGACAACTGTAAATTGCCTTCACTCACATTTGTGCGGTGTTCGAAAACACGTACTAGTTTTTTTGACGTTCATTGTAGACAGGAGTTCGCGTTTATAATTGTGAAAGGCGAGATTTACTTAATTTTTAAATCGAATTCGAATTTTTGCAATGAGTTGACCGAAGGTTTGGTGTTTAACAAATTATTTTCCTTACGTTATTTAAATTTAGCTTCCAGTAAAATATTGGTGGAAGCGGTATTGTACAGGGTGGTCCTTAAATGCATGTAACAAATCACTCGGCCATTGAATCCAAGACATTTCAATATCACGTGTGAAGATACGGGCAGTCAGCACATAGCTGTACTTCTACACACGGGACTAATGTGGCTGTTGCGGGGCAAAATGTCAGTTTGAAATGAACTGCGTCAAGAGTTCTCGGCACATTTCCTGGCTTAAAAATTCCATCTGTGTGATTGTTGAACAGGCGATTTCTTGGTTAATGAGTATCGCTTGTCTTCCGGATATCTTTAAAATACTGAATGAAATAAATCCGTCGCTGCACAAAAGAACCTAAATATTTTTGATGCAAAAGTTAAAAACGTTATCATGTAAGCTACATCTTTGGATCTCATTTATAGGACAAAATAATTTGGATTTTTTCCCATCTCTGGATAATTTTTCCGAAGAAGAAAGGTGTGAATATGAGGAAGATACAATAAAGACATTGTGCAACGCCTTCGAAATTTAGAGACTAAAATCCTGAACTATATCCCCAACATAAATTGCGATAAGTGGATTCATGGTGTATTCAATGCTAAAGAAAATTTTGTAGGGTTTTCTGCGACAGATAATGAAAAGCTCATTGCTGTCACGTAGGGCAACCAGTTAGTACAAACATTACATTTTTAAATATATAATTAAGTTTTGGAGCGACTTATGCCAAGGATATTCACCTATATGAAGAAATGCTTTTTGTCAGCTGATATCTTTCGCCCGCACTTGCTTGGGCGAAACATGATTCTGGTACCAAGAATACAGACAGCACAGAACAACAATAAATGGACAGCCAGATTTAGTAATTAAAAAAATGAATGTTAAACCAAAATTGAAAATTGCAAATAAGAGTAGTAGGTGTTAACGTTATTCCTATACATTAAAATGTTATTTTTTCTAAATATGTACAATTAAATAGCACGTTGGTCTAATTTATTTTCCTAATATTTGTTTATTAATAACATTGCTCGTTTGCAGCAGTATAATTTTTGTCGTCACAGAAAAGATATTTGTTAGAGATTTGTCAAATATATTCCGAGTCCAAAAGGGTTTTCTGGCCAAATTAAATTGGGAAGCAGAGTTTTGAACAACAAAACTGCAGTTCACTCATCTCATACTCGTATTCTCACCTTCAGGCAACATGATCACGCAATCTGTACACTGAAACACAAATGAATCGTATCATTTGAGTTGTAAATCATTCAGATGCATCCCAAATATTCAACGTTGTTATGACGAAATCCTCTTTCTAGAGGCCTTCAAAATTGTTGGCAAACGTGGATCAAACTGTATGCAGCCCTTTCAGTTCAGGAATATTTGTGTCATCAACAGACACGAAACATTTGATCTTATTTCAGTTCCTGACACCACCATTCAGCCTGGCATTGCCACAGTTTGCTGAATAAGTAGTGACTGGAATAAAATCTCAGAGCATTAGGTTGCAGGGACTCTTCTTTGAATGTACTTGATTTGTTTGGAATATATACTATGGGATAGACGGTCTGATTGTTAATTGGCACCGGAATAATGCGATAGACGACTCGTCTGTATGGATCGAAACGACTGTCAAAAAAATAGGTCTCAAAGTTGAAGTCACTGGTCTATCTGCGTTAAAGATGGGGTTCAGACAATTAATATTATAATTTCGAGAAGTTTATATCACTTAGAGACTATACAAGTCCAAACATTGCTCTGTGGTCCTGAAACTATATTACATATGTCAATAGATGAAGTAACTATTGACTGAGTGTGAATAGAATCTGACGAGCTACTGCATACCTTTATGCTAAAATGACAGTTAATGCCTTTTTCCAGTAACATCACCCATATGAAGTTATCCAGACATGAGAGTAATATGGGTTCAAACGATTACAATGTAGTATTAATTCTTCATTTCTGAATTACTTTTTCTTGTGGCGCAACGGCCCAACGCGGGCTATAGCCTCCTCATTCGTGAGGTTTATAGATCACACACAACGACGCATCACAGTCGGTAGGACTCCTCTGGACGAGTGACCAGATCGACGCAGACCCCTATAACTGAAAATGCAACACTCACCATAGACAAACATCCATGCCCCCAGCGGAATTCTAACCCACAGTCTCAGCAGGAAAGCGGCCAATGGGGTCGGCTAACATGTCATGTAACTGGGATAATATAAAAAGAGTTGTATTAGACAATGACATGTTTTATAATACGATTTCACCATGTTCACACAGAGGTTAACCAGACGCAAGACCTCGTTCCTTGCTGTTAACGACCAGCTGTTCGAGACAGCTAGCAGAAGTATTCGAATTGAGTTCTTGCCTAGGCAGAGGGTCGCTGCAAATAGCAACGTAACGGTAAGTGCAGTACAGTGCAGTTTCGCACTAAGCTAGCTGGAAAGAGATAGCAATTGCTGTAGCTTCATCTCTGTCAGCGGGGCGATAAAGGGCTGAACTGGAATAGGATATCCGATAAGAACTCCTTTTAATGGCGTAATAAATACGATTGTAGGTCTATACCTCCGTCCTTTGACAGACTTCCTTGTTTTGTCATCTGAGTAGTAGAAAATAGCAGCCCGAAATGCAGATCAGCGCTCTTGAGGTAAAAAAAAAAAAAACTGCCGTTGTTCACTGCGTGACAATACGTAAAGTTTAGAAGACCGGCAGTGTACGTATAACGTTAACAGTGTGGCGCGTTCGTGCAACCTTTGTTGTTGTGGAAATGCAATAAAAATTACATATTAGGAGTGCTTGTTTGCAGCCTTTGGTATCCAGCATGCAAGGCGCATGCGCCGTGTTATATTGTATGTGGCCTGTCAGACTATTCAGTATTTTTCCACATTATCTATAAACGGCACGATTGTCGAAAAGAGGATACTGAACATGCAATGTGTTTTTTTATTTTTATAAAACTTTTTCCGAAACTTTTACCATTCCTAAGAAGAACTGAGCGACATGTGATCAAAAACGTGTAGTGGCCTTTATGTAAAGTACCCGATGTTCTTGTGAGATGGTACAGACAAATCAATTTTCTCGACCGCTTTTCGAAAAATACCCAAATCCCTAATTTCATGAAAATCCGTCCAGTGGGAGAAGAGTTGCTCCACGCGGACGGACAGACGGACAGACATGACGAAGCTGATAGTTGCTTTTTGCAATTTTTCAAAAGCACCAAATTTGACCATTGGCTGCATATTAAAATATTAATAAGTTTTATTGATTTTTCTTATTTCATATTTTGATAGCATTGTTGGCAGAAACAACAGAGACATATTTTTACGGAGTATGGCATTGTAATATTCGTTTGGTGCGTCACCTTCTAGCACGGTATTTGTCACGAGGTGTTTCCACGGATACGACACAGCTGTCATGCTCGGGGTACCTACTAATGATACACACTGTTTTAACCCTTACCCTGCTAACGCGGAGAATATGGTGAGCTCCTAATAATGTCAGCAGATGGCAGATGGGATTTAACTTGGCGTTTAAAGGGTTAATGTCCGTCACATTTTAGTTTATATTTCATAATCAGAACTTCACTTCCTGATTATGATTCCTTTCTCTTCCCGTATTAATTGCAAGCCTTTTGCGTTCTCCATTCACCGAAGGTTGTACTTGTTCAAAGTACAGCTCACTACATTATTACTGCATAAAGAAATGCAATTCTTATGTATGAACTAGTGAGCCATGACAAGTATTTATGTAAAGTAATGAAGACGAAGGTTTAAAGAAAGTATTTCCTTTACGAAAAATTTACATGAAATTAGACATCCTAGTACACTTGGTAGAGATGTTGGATGCCTGGAATGTCGGTAAAATAATCTCCATAATTTCTTCATTTTTCCCCTTATTGAAAACACGCGGTCAGTTTGGAAGTTCCTGTAACATCGGTGACAGATGGGTGGATGAGTACGGAACATTGGTGGAAAGATGATGACAGGAGAGAAGCAAATTGTTAGGAAAGAACTTTATGTCATTGTCACATAATTTCTTAACTGCTGGTTGATAAACCAAAGCAAGTCGCGTTTAATGTTACTTCAACCGAGCTGGCGTTCAAGAGTTCCGAATGTTTATACTGCGTTGATTTGTCAAATAAATTGAAAGGACGGGCGTGAACATTGATAAATTTTAGAAATAAATTATTTATTATAAATTATACTTCTTTTTCACGTACTGTAAACCAAAGCAGTGTTTTAGAACATTTATTCATAGGAGGACACGAGGCACCAATCTACTCCTAATGTGCTGTTTTCACTTATCTTCTTTACCACAATCATAGGCGTCTGCATAAATAATGACAGTAGGTCTTACCCCCAAAACGGCTGCGAACGTCTCTGATGTAGAAAATCGCCTGTAGCTAGTTGTAAAATTTTTAGCTACACCTGTGATAATGAACATCGTCAAAGTGTCTTTGATTTTGATTGTGGGTGATGCAATAAAATGTACTTCCTCCTATGAATAAGAATTAAACACACCATTCAAAGACATTTAAAATAATGCCTTAAAGTACATAAATTTGTGAATAACGTTCTATTGCTTCTTATTTAAGAGTTTTTTACCTGGAAATTGTTATGGATAAACTACTACATATTTACGTCGAAACTAAATTTATCCTTCCATATGACAGATTTTTACAGCATGATTTACGAAGTTAATTGCATTTAAAGTCTTTAAAGTCGCTCTATGCTGCATTTTGATTGCCATATTAATTTTACTTAAGATTTCTCAGAGCTGTTTTCAATAAGGCAGTAATTAAGCCATTCATATTAACCACCCTGGAGACAAGAAACTTCAAGTTTACTTTGTAACAAGGTTGACCTACCCCTAACACCAATCTCCATCACAGGCCTAAAAATTACTTGGAATGAGGTAGTAATTGGGCCACTCACGCTAACCCTTAAGGGACAGAACAAGGACTTTCCAATAAGCTACCATCCTTATTAAACCCAGTGCTTCTTAAGTAAGAGCACAATTACCTGGAATAATTAACAAATTAGGCGACATCCCAGCAAGCGGAGTGTTCGTGTTTTAACGACACGCAGTCCCTGGTGCCGATGGTTTCTCTTTCTTCTCTGCTAATTAGAGAAACGATTTGGACAAAACACCAGGAGGCAGAAGAGGTTCAGTTTGCCAGTCTCAGTGTAGATAACTGATGCGAGGAGAGGGATGCAATTTCGTGACTACATTGAAATGTTGTCAGACTCACAGCTCTAGCTGTTCTTTTACCTTTTTTACACTCATCGTAATTATCGCAGCCAATACTACTGCTGTCATAACCACAACCACAACCCCCACCGCTACCATCACAAACATTGTTATCATTCCTGTACCCGTTTTTGTATTTTCTGGATTTGGTAACTGATCTTAATGTTAAGAACTGAGATCTTCTGAGTTATTGCGTAGCGAGCAGTGGTAATTTCTTACCGAAGTTTCGGTACAACCAGTCGGTCCCATCCTCAAATTTAAAGATTTTAATGTCAAATTTTACTACATTGTAACAAATTCAAAAATTTATTTTACATTTAATTCTTTTTAGGTTGCGATTCTTTGTTTTATCTTGGGGAGTCGCGGTGGTGCAGATGGTGTAGTGACTAGGCTATTGGCTGAACGGTTCGGGGTTGGATTTTCTTCTCCAAAACGTCCAGAATTACTCTGGGACTTACTTAGCCTCCTATTTAACGGATGACGGGGGTTCTTTCCCCGGGGTCGGAACGTTAAGTTGACCATTCAGCTCTCCGGACCTGATTTGGCTATAAGGGCACTATTATTGTCCTTTAATAGGACACAGTCCAGGGTTGTCGTTGGTCTTCTAACTGGACACAACACCCTGAGGCGACATTTATATGTAATGGGGCTGAGTGATAACCCCATTTATAGGAAGTGTGGTACTGAGGAGGAAACCTCAGTTCATGTTTTATGTGTGTGTGAGGCCCTGGCTTCACTCAAACATTCATATCTAGGCTCCTTGTTTTTGGACGCTGAGGATATTAGGAAACTAAATATAGGTGCCATCTGGAACTTTGTTAAAGGAACAGGGCTTCTCTAATTTAGTAATAGAACATGGGGCACAAAGGGCCTGTCCTAAGGCTTAAGTGCACTGGGCCCGGAAGACCTCAAACCCACATAACATTCAGTTCAATTCAATGAACACTCAGCTGCATCCAGTGCCGAAATGAAGAATGGACTTAGCTATACCACTGCTCCTCTATAGGCTTTCACGACGTGTGCAGGCACTTGACAGTCAAATTTCTTTTTGGTTTGTTTTTGATTCCATAGAACTCTTTCAGTTTATGATTTAATTTTTTAGTCTTCCACAGAATTATATTTTTGTGACACTGCATTACTGTAAACTTTTATGGTGTTCTATATTCTTTGTCTATAATAGTCACGTGTTTCAAAATAACATAGGCTATCTTTAGTTAATGTGTAAACTGACGTGGTAACACGCGGTGATTGATACCGTGTATTTCATGCAGACTTTATGTATGTGGAAAGAGAATGGAAATGAAGGACATCCATGCTACAGATAAATCCGGTACGACCTTGTGTCTAATTTAGAAAGACGGAGGTAACCAGTGCATGAGACGTGAGGTAAAACGCCAAAACCATCATCCGTGTCTTTATTAGTATCCGAAATAAAATTATTTTTGAAAAATTTGTCGGTATGAAACTTTCAAAATTACATTATCAGGCGGAAGATTTGTCAAGATCGCCTATAGAAATATAAAAATATTGTGCTCGTTACTACAAACGCGATTTACAGTTGTGTCGTCATATTAAATGCATTGAAGGCAAAATATATGGGAAAGTTGAAGGTAAAGAGAAACGAGATATTGAAAGATATATGAAGAGAAGTATGTATAAATTAAAAATATTGAATCAATAGATAACGTTGTTATTGATATACTTACAAAAAAATTTCCTCGTTTCTTGCAAGATGTTCTTTTCTAGGAGGGTGGTGTTTCCCTAGCCCGAACATCTTATAGCTGGAATTCTTGAGCCCCTCCTTGTCCAGCCTGCTACCATTTCATTCTCTCCAGTAATAAGTTAAAAACTCGTGTTCTGACGCTCACGCATTCAATTATCATGCTTCCTGCGTGTCTGAACTGGGGTTAATAACCTGTGACAAAAATGCAGAGGCAAGAATATTATGTGTCTTTCGCTCACTAATCCCCTGTATTCCAACACATTGCAATAAGGCAAACACTTGTCACTATTTCTTTATGTGTTAACGAAATCTGTTCTTTCTTGGACATATTCATGGCCGCCACATTAAACACGAAGAGCTAATAACGAGAGACTGGACAGTATATTTAAAGAACAAAAGAACAGTGTTGGTGGTTTTGCGTTGTGATACAATGCAATGAAACATCGCCATGAAAATAACTTGAATTGAAAGCAGATAAGCCGAATTTTCTTCAAACACGAACTGGTCTTTCATACTCGTAAGATCATAACCTGTTTTACTTAAAAATTCTACATTCGTATAAAGTACTTCATATTCAGTGAATTCAAACACCGAAGATCTGTTTTCTTTTTCTTTTATTGTTGACATGTGGACACTGTGACTTCGAAGATTTGGCGTCTCTTATGCCAAGAGTACTTTCTTTTACTTCCTTTTCATAATATTATTTGACTTTTCTGCGCAATGTGTACGTAAATCACATGAAGTGTTGCTTCTCCCGTCTCACGAACCCTCCCTCCCTCCCTTCCCCTTCGCACGTAGCTAGTACATTGGTCTTTTTATTTCCTTCCAGTTCCACAAGCGCACAATATATCCATGAATGTATGTGAATATGTTTCTCCTTCACTTTTTCCCTACATCTCATTACAAAGTTTCATCTTTGTACGAAATGTAAGAAAAGGTCGTAAAAACGTTGGTTATGACAAAACGGAAATTCGTTAACTAACGAGAGACTCTAATGCACTCCCAGAATCTTCCCTAATGAAGTCAAATCGGCTCTCTGGATCTCAACTTCTTCAAAAAACATATAGCAGTAACAAATGAAGTCGGCCGATGTTTGGGCCCTTCTAATTTCTATGAATAAAGTCGATCTTTCTGCCTAAGTACGATGTGCGGTGTAATACGCCTTCTCTAAAGTAGAAGTTCTCAAATTCATTGAAATCACTGAGCAGAACAATAACAGTCGATTCTCCAAAGACCGGTTTCCACTCTGTATATCATATTTTGTACAGCATAAATGATAATCCAGATATCTGTTATTACAGAAGTACGTAGAATTATAATGATTAATTATAACACGTATTCGACACAAGTAAACTGCAGGAAGCTTTCAAAATTCAAAATTGTGTACGAGACAATATGCAATCATTTGAATTTTAAGGCAGGTTCTTCTTTCAATTTTACGAAAAGCGACTGTTAGCCTGGTCATGTCTGCCCGTCTGTCTGTCCGCACAGGAATATTCGGCTCCCACTGGACGGATTTCCGTGAAACTTGATATTTGAGTATTTTCCGAAAATCTGCCGAGAAAATTTATGTTTGATTAAAATATGATAAGAATAACGGCTACTTACATGAAAGTACATTTATGATAATATCTCGCTGAATTCTACATAGAATGAGAAATGTTTCAGAAAAAAATTGTAGAGACAATCAAAACACAATTTATGTTCAATAATTTTTTTTCGGAAAATTGTGGTATTTTTGAGAGAATGCGGAAAAATATGGTGGAACTAGATAAGCCACAGATGACAATCTAAAAGGTGCAAGCGCATTGCATGCTGAATATCTAACGTTACAAACACACACAGAATATATAATATTTATTGCTTCAACACGACAACAATGTTTGCACGAACGCTCCGCAATATTACGTTTATACGTACATTGTATATCTTGCTAAAAATATCCCTATAGAGTGTGCATTAATTCACAAATGTTTGTCTTTCCTTCAGTCTGGCCATCTATCATGCCATTCTAAAGGCAGGTTTTCATTTGGAGTGAAGACATGAAACTCGATATAAGTACTGGAATTTTTTAGTGTAACAACAGATCGAAATTCCGGAAATATACATTCCCCGAAATTCCAGGTCAGTGATTTGGAAGTTCATGTATCACATTTCCCGTATCCCGAAGGTACGCGAAGAGAACAGCTTTCTATGAAGGATGGAATAAGTTGGGCCACGAAGTAATGCTTCCGAAATTTGCTACGAGGTAACCAGCTGCTATACGTGTGGGAGGCATAATATACTTACTGAGAATTTGCTGATTTACGTCCGCCCTTCCATAGAAATTCCGGGACGGTTTCTTTAGTTAGACATGTCTGCATCTTTCACTACATTCTAATTCATTATTCATTAATCAACTTATTTTTTTATGCGTTCAGGGGCAACGAACAATATTTTTGAGTAAACTAGAAAGAAAGTAACAAGTAAAAAAAAAGAACAAAATAATTTTCCTTCAGCCCTTTTTTCAGTTAAAATAATTGAACTTTAAATTTATAATATTTCACAACGTATTTTAAAAATATATGAGACATATTCCTCTTTTAGATACTGAGAGGAAACGCAGCAATAAAAACTATATTTTTGTTTACATCTTCCATAAAATGAGGCAATCGTGAATTTCTAAAATAAGCCACATATTAACTGACACGTACTTGCACAGGGACCATGAGACTTTATAAACAATGAAACTAAAGTAAGCAGGAACGAAAGTACTTGCTATGTTATTTCAATAAGTATGTGAATTTTGTGGCAGCTACATTGGATTTCAGTTATGTTCAAGAGAAAATTTTCTTTCAAAATTTGATATGTTGTGTGATGAGAAAACTTTATTCTAGTGTCAAATAAGAAGTAGTTACGCAAATATTTGAATTTTTAACAGCGTCAAGCAGCCTCCTTGTCACAAAAATACCTGTTCGTTCAGTCAGAGAGAAAATGGAAAAGAGAAGTTTTGGTTTTCGTAACCTCTTGTTGTTGGGGACAGGAGTGGGACTAAAAAGAAAGTGGATGAAATGGCCACAATATCTTCAACGAAACTCACTTGAGTCTTAAGTATGGAAAGTGTCTATATGATTATTCTAGAGAATTCTGAAGACGATATATTGAATTAAGCATTGTCCATCGTCAGACTTTAGCAGAAACAAAACATGTCTGAGATTGAATCTTTCTCCGTTTTCAGGTGGGGAGATTAGTAAGAACCCTACAGTTTGAAGCCCTTAGAAAGAGACAGCCCATGTCATAATCAGAGAGGCTAATTATTTATTACAAGTCTAGTCGATGGAAAATACAAGGTGGTTCAAATATGACCGGGACTGATTTGTGTGTAAACAAGCCGCACTGCGCAGCAGCTGTGCGACCTTGAGAAAGTGAAGTCACAACCTCCACCATCCCTCCTGCTCGGGTTAGAACCTGTTCAGTCCTGTCTGGGAGTTGCTAGAGTGATGAGCGAACAGAAGGTAACTAATTACTCAGTCCCGGTCATATTTGAACCACCTTGTATTTAAAATATCAGTAGATATGTTATAGGATTATTATGTTAGCCGTTATGAATAAGAGTAGAGCTTAGTCTCTAGCACAGAACACTACTGAGATATCCATTCAGAAATGCATTCCATTTTTAACGTTTTATTCAAAGGAAAGGAACGCATTAGTTTTTACGCATTTAAGTCGTTGCTGTGTTGCCGTTTACCTTGTCACTATTACATTAGGCACTGTGCAGCGAGGAATCTCCTGAGCTATGACACCGTTGAGTAACAAGAACAATGATTTGCCGTCAACACAACTTGACGAAAAACCTAAAAAGTACTGCCGCCAGTCAATGACGTTTAAATTGGTGTATAAGTACAAAGATTTTTCGAGGAATAAGTTGACATTTAGGCATCGAATTCCTCCAAAACGTGGATATTTCTATATCAATTGATATGATGTCATGCCAAAGAACACTATAATCTTAATTTTATGTATCTTTCTACATTTTATTGCCCAAGTTCTGAAACGTAAGATCAAGATCATGGTTGCACCTGCCTGTGCAGAATACCGAGTTCCTTCACATTTCATAGCAATACAATGAATATTGTAGTCATACGATATCTTAAACAGGGGCGCGTGATTTTCTGCAGGAAACGACGAGGATTAGACCGCTTTGAATTTAAAACAAACAGGGATAGCTCCCGCTGATCCTTTAAGCCTTAAGGCTCCGTGTGACGTTTTGTTTCCGACCGTTAAAGTCCATCGAACTAATTCTCCCTTCGGCCGCTAGAAATCCGGGAGATGGCAAAACGAGTGCTTCGTCTCTGATCCTACTCACAAGAGTCAGTCGGGTTCTGCTGCTGTGATTTTAACTTTTGCTTGCCGTGAACGGGATATCTCGTTTAACAAAGCGAACTCATTGTTCTGTTAAGGAAATATATGTTTCGCAATGTAAGTTAATCAGTGTACCGCGTGCTAGGATTTACTTTAAAATTACAGTCAATTAATTATCGTTTTTTGTTTTAAAATAACACTGGATGATCTGAAACTTATTGGAGAAAAAGATAAACGTCGAACATGGTATAACACCAGTTTTTTATGTTTCCAGGTTTAAATAATAGTAACTTTAAACACTTGAAAATTTACACTCTATTCCACTCTTTGAACTCTTATGAACTCATAGACATTTTGGACTTCATCCATCTTATGCATTGAAATACATTACACTGCGTTTAGGGGCAGGTGCCGTCGACGCCTTTAAGTTTGCTACCCTTTCACTTATATTTATGTGTCTTTCTGTTTTTGTAGTAGGAGAGTGTAGAACACTAATGAGAGATTTTTATTTTATAAAGTTCATTCGTGACATTGTCGATCACTTTGTACTGTGTTAACTTTGATGTTCAGGTGACCGTGCATCGTGATAAATTCTGCTGACAGCTTGCGAGCAGGATCAGAACGGACGTCCTGATCCTGCTCACAAGCTGTCAGCAAATCTATATGACATATAACATTGTTGTGTGTACAGTGAAAAATTCCTGATGATGTACAGAGGAAATGTCCGAAACATGTAGAGTTTTATTCCAAAAATAAATTTGAGAAATTGGTGCATCTAGTTGGTTTTATTATAAGAATACTGTGTTAACTTTTGTTAAGTACTTAGGGTGCCCCCAAGATACAGTATACGAAGATCCAGTGCACTTACATGACTGTTTTACAAATAATTGTCTACATTTCTACTATTCGATTCTTCGACTTAATGTAAATTGTGAATAAAAGTGACTATTTGCTTTTATGTATTGTTGCTTTGGTTTGTTTCCCTGAAGATGATCCCTTGTGGATCGAAACATGTAGGAATAATGAGTGTGATATTAAAGTATAAATATCTGAGGTACAATATTGTGCATTTTTTTTTGGTTGAGTGTTGCCAATTCGGAGACTTATATTACTTACTTTACTGAGAGCACACGAGTATGACGGTTCATATCCAATGTGGACGCTGATCTTTGGTCAATTAAAAGTCTTGAGATAATATAACATACACGAATTGCTTGCACATTTTAAAATGCAATTTTGTTAGTACACTTCTGTTTATTTGCGGCTGTATAGGCTACGTTTACTCGACCTGCGCTGGCCAGTTGTGCAATGAAACGCGCGATCACTTGGTCACAGGCACATTTACAGTATTGTTCGCCAGGTAGAAATAAGAGTTTATGCAATTTTAAGCGTTCAGTGTGAATGAAGATTTGAATATTGGAAACGAAGAATTATATTTGATTTGATTATAGACGTATGCTGGCTTTGCGGGATATCGAAACAGATGACCTTTGCATTCCACAGTTGCTAATTAAAGAATGAACTACAAAATTCATTAAGATTCGAATTTGTTAAACTTCCGCAGTGGCGAACATTTCAAAAGGTCTAGGACGCGAAAGATGTCTTGGGCTTGTTTGCATGAAATCTACTGGCGAAAAAAAAGCAAAAACTTTGTATTTCCTGTAATATTTTTTGGCGGCATAAGCGAGTGATATCGTCATATCGCTCTCTTGTCCTGCTGTTCCAGCATGCTCCTGATAGTTGCTAGAAAAATCATGTGATCCCTCAGACAGCCGGGTTTTTGATCCAGAATCGATTTGGGCATTTGAATATAAAATATGATCGGGAATTTCATTAATGATGCTTATTATGCAAAATAGAGAAACACATTTTATGACACGTTTCACGTTAATAACATACAATTTGCATAATTTCAGATCTATTTTATTATCAGAATGAACACAGCACTTTAAACACTATGCATTCATCTATCTTTTACGTCATGTTTCGGCCTCTGGTGTCGGTCATCACCAGGTCAGACCTATGATGACCGACAGTTAAAACGTTAAAATACATAAAATGACTACTATTCCCTATAAAAGAATAATATTAAGACATACAATTGCAGTTAAAATTGGTTAAAACATGATTATTGGGTTTTAGATGAAAGGGATTTCTTTGGTTTTCTTCGTGGACTGTACAGCGGACGTGGTTCACGTAATCGGCAATGTCAGTTCGTGTTACATTGAGTTTCCCTGATAGGGCGTCAAATTTCTTGTTGGGTTGCGTTAAACATACGTAGACGGCTTTCTTGCGTATGGAACACTCTATGTTCCAGCGGAGCTTGTTGAAATCTATAGCTCCTTATTACGGTGTATTTTTTGCCCTTTCTCGTGGCGCTGCGGCCCAATGCGGGTCATGGCCCCCTCATTATTGCGGTTTCTAGATCACGATCAGAGACATACACACTCATTGAGGAAGACTCCTCTGGTCGAATGATCAGCGCGTCGCAGAGATCTCTACCTGCAACTCAACATTCCCAAGAGACAAACATCCATGCCCACGGCGGAAATCGAACCCACAACCTCAGCAGGCGAGCGGCCGCAGACCCACTCCTCAGACCACGTGGCCACTGGGACCGGTTTACGAAAGAATTAGTATTAATAAATTATTAAAGAATGCTCACAGTTATTGTAAATTTAACGTCACGGCTGCGTGTGTACCAGTTCAGTTGTGGTGGATTGTGTGTTCTTTCCAGTACTGAATGGGGAAAATGGGAAGTTGTTATAGGTCGATTCAAACGCGATAAAAGTTGGGAGATCTCTACGTCAGTACATTTCCATTTATGTTATTGTGATTCTACCTGATGATGGCCGACACAAACCACCTAAATATTTTGTAGAAGATGGAGGAATGCAGAGTATTTAAAGTGTTGTGCTCATTCAGATAATAAAGAAGTTATCGATTAACATGCACAAAGGAATAATGATACCAACATTTGTATAATTTTACACGTGTGTAGTACACAATTTGTACAGGATATTTGGGTTTAAGAGGGACGAGTTGTGTCTGCTACGATTTGGTATTTAATGCACTTGGCGCCTCATGTTTCGTGAATCACTGGCATTTGAAACGATGATCATTCTTTACGTAGTCCGCTTCGCAACGGGTCTGTAGCCGCTACCTAAGCGACTGCTCCACAGAGTGCAATGTAGTGCGTCTTTTTTCCAGCTCCAAAACCTTGTCTTTTCCTTAAGGTCATTCAGTAGCTCTTTACGTCTTCTTCGTCTTCCTGTCCATTCTATCTTTCCTTCAATAACGTCTTTTAGACGGGAGTTCCTATGCAAGATGTGATCAATCCAAGTAAGCTTTCCTTCCTTTCTACCTTCCTTCGTTATATTGTATGTGGGATACTTCTTTCCTTATTGATTCTATGTACGACGTTGTATTTCACACGATCGCTCCATATAAATTCCATGGAAGTTAAGATTTTTCAGAATATTTTCATTAGCTTTCGATGCGTCTCTTTTCCTCTTCCGTCGTCCAGCTTCTGGCTCAGTATAACTTATTGCCTATGTAATTATAAAGTAACGCACTTTAACATGAATTTTGTTCTAAAAGAAGAACCTAGTTCATTATTGTCCACTTTATTCCCTGCAGTTTCATAACATAATTTAATTAGCGAGCGTTTGTTTACATGTGGCGCAACAGGGACTGTCGTCCACTGTACTGGAAACGGTAGGTAGGTGTTTATTTGCAGCGTGCCTTTTGCCTCTGTTTGCCACAATGTTTATATTTCCGGATTCAGGACGACATGAAGCTTGTAAATATTTCGAGGGAATCTTATGTTAGGAATTTGATGAATGCACCACCAGTTGGCAGAATTAATAAATCACGTTTAATTTCGTTTTGCTGCTTGTATGCGCGTTTGTAGAGATCCAAAATGCGGCTTTTCAGAGGCCAACAGAGACACATTTGTGCGGCAAGGATTACATTTCTGCTTAACGGGTTTTAAATATTGACACTGCGAGAGCAGCTTTTTTACTACTACTACTACTACTACTACTACTACTAATAATAATAATACCATTACTATTATTTTTTCTGCTGCTGCTATTGTTGCCGGAGTATAATAAGTGTAAAGTTAGAAGATGGGGTTTCTCGCTATTTTACCCGCTGAACTAATTCTCCATTACTTGATTGACAACGTAAGCTTACTTTCTATTCCGTCGTGTTTATTAACAGGGTACATTAAATTGCAAAGTTCATGCCCTTTCTGTAGAAAAGCTTTGCTAAATTAATAAATGTTGAATAATTAGTAATAACATTTGTCATGGAAACGAGAGTTAAATCACTATACTTAAGGATAGGAAGAAGAGGAAATCTAAGACATTTATAGAACGATGTGCTTGATTCAACACTTCAGTTTGTCATTTTATCACTGAGCAGAAGACGTGTTTTTAATGACACGCGTCTTGAACATTATATTCATAATATCACAGGACTGTTTCCCTTTACTTTATACGATACGCCCTTTATTTAGAGACAGTATCATTCTAACATTCATGTTTATTGAGGGTATTATTAATGGTCTTTTGAGTTTATTTGTAACGTGTATTTACCACATCATCTCTATACTTTCCGTATGAAGCGGAAAATGCCCCATAGCGGTTCGAAATGAAATTAGGTCCTTCCACTGACAAACTCGTTTAAAGACTTCCTCGTGTATCGTTCAAACAACGCATAGCTTTTGCGCAGGGCACAAATACTGAGATTTCTTGAACTACTGTGACTTCTGCGCTGCACCGTCTTCTCGACTTCATCCCTTCTTTTCTTTGACTGCTTGACCTTGAAGTTGAAGACATTACAAGTCTTCGATATGTGGGTAACTGTTTACAAGTCTGTAAGGCATAACATCGCAGATGGCTTGAATATTCCTCAGTACCGCTGTAAAAACCTCAAATCCTACAAGTCTGTTGTCAAATTCGAATGAAAATCTTGTTTATTATAGTCATGACTATATTTTAAATTTGTTGTTTTTTTTGTAGAATTAATTATTGCATTACCTTGATGTGTGCTTGCCTGTAGACATATTCCTCTTCGAATTATGTAAGAGCCGCAGTTGTATAGAACTTTCTTTCAAAGATTTAACTGTTTAACTTGCGCTTATTTCAAACAGGATATGCAGGTTAAATGCACAAACGATCCTAAAAGAAAATACTGATTTATTCCTTGAATATTTACTAAGTTTAGGGAGAAAAGTAAATCTATCCGAAATTATCTTTTATATTAGTGCCATCTAAATTGATTTTAAATTCAATCGTATCTTCCCCTGCTGGTCTGCAACATCACAACACTCCCATTGTGCTTAAAATACAGCGAATAAGCCGTTTTTTTCAGCGCATGTATATCCACAAACACATTGTGACTAAAAGTTGTGATATTAATACATTATTAAATAATGACGCACGAATACTTAACGGCAGTTACCAGTCTGCGGTAGCAGTCTGCATGCGGTTCTGAGGTCAGGCCGTGAAAAATTGATACCAATGTTTTACGCAGCCTCAAATTACGTACTTTTTCTCTGCATTCGCAAAACAATGACAGTGAGTACGAGAATACCAACACCAATATTTTCATGGTTTTGAATACAAATAAGCTACTAGAAACTGTGGAAACTATGTACGTAGCACTGGGCTTCATATTGAAATTCCGTAACATATATACTGTGAATTAACACGTACAAACCTAAACAATCAAATACTACAGGTGAACTTGACTAGCATGCTAGCAAGCGGCCACGTAACTCGATAGGTAGATAGATAGGCAGGCGGGCATTCCGTTAGATAGACGTGCGAACAGGTGGATGAAACTTTACTACTTGTTTGAGATAGGTACAGGAGTCGTTATGCCTTGCTAAGCGTCGCCATCAAATCTTTGTACCCTATTAACAACTTAAATTAGATACTGGAGGAATATGCCTGGTGTTTAGTCCCGAGGGATTGTCAATCCAGAAAGTTCTGGCGTTATTTTTCGAAAACGTTTTCTCTACTTTCATATCACTGACTTATTTGTTTCAATAAGCCATTCTATCAATGCAATGTGTATGGACGATTTTATACTTACATGACAGATCAACAAATGCACGTTTCTAAATATGTTCAATCACACAATCTTAATATTATTTAGAATATGTGATTGAAAATGTTTATAAACGTGCATTTTTTGGTTCATCACGTACCTTAATGCTATTAAGAATACGCGATTGGAGAACAGAGTCTTTCTTAAGAAGCTGGCAGGTTCTCAGCTAGTCAAGAAATTCCCCACAGTTTATTGAATCCGGAAATACTTTACCGCATTCACAACAGCCCGCCACTTTTCCCTATTTTGAGACAGATCAATCCAGTCCATGCCCCCCTTCCCACTTTTTGAAGAACCATTTTGATATTATCCTCCCATCAAAGCCTGGGTCTTCAAAGCAGTCTCGTTCCTTCAGGTTTCCCCACCAAAATCCTGCATGCACGTCTCCTCTCCCCCATAAGTGCTATATACCCCGCCCATCCCACGTGTGATTGAACATTAAATGCGCATTTGTTGGTTTATCGTATAATGTAAAACATTCCTTCATGCACGGATATAGAACACGTATCAGGGCAATTTTCCATATTTCTGTTGTGAACTTGTATTATAAGACTAAAAGTTTGAATTCCTGCTCGTTATTATTCCTTGTAAGATGACAGGGGTAACAAGGCATAACACAAATCGCAAAAAATGCTTTAGAGTACGGGGCGTCTGTCGATGGTTTCCGGTAGCGAGATTGATGGGCTGTTTTTGCAGACGCTATGCAATGACCCTCCTAAGTCACGTCAGTTATCGACTCAGTATGCAGATAAGTAAAATAAAACATCAGTCCCATTACAGGCCCGAGGTGCCCAGAGAGTTTCAGGAAGTTAGGTTTCCCAGATTACGTAACAACGGCCCAGGATGGTGGTAAGGTTGTCAGCTTTACGCACCGGCCACTTTTACCCCCAGGAAATACTCCTGGTACTCATTTCTGTTAGAGGCTGAGTCGACCCCAGGGCCATAGTGCGATCGGAAGAATTATGTCAAATGACACCGTCTGGAATCGAACCAGCGACCCTCCGATTTGTAACGCAGCACCTTAACCACTGTGCTACCGCGGTCCCCATTATGTAGATAAGTAAGAAAATAAAACAATAGACCACCAGTCACAAATATTTTTAGACAGTAGAATGTTAATGTCTGAAAATTCTACGATTGAGAGCTCGTTACTTTCTAGTTAACTTTTTTTTTTGTTACATAAAGTTCTTACCTCACATACGTTTGAAACTCGGAACATGTAGCATGTTTTAGACAATAAAGAGGTGTTTAAAGTAGTTGTTGTTGACAATCTGTTGGCTATCGGCGTATTCACTCAACAGAACGAGATGCCCCAACGTAAAATTTAGAAAAGTAAATTTGCAAATACAGGTTGATTCAAAAAGATTGACTCAATTTCCTACGTCTGTCACTTTATAATTGAGTCCATCGTTTTTAATCACTCTGTACATCTTCGTTCCAAATAAAGGGAAGTTTTATCCTTTAAAGAATGGAGGCTGTTATTTAATATTAAAGAAATACCGCGATATTCCCTACACACTCTATACGGTTCATAGGATTCCACGAATAAGCATTATTGCATCTCGAAGCAGGGCTAAACAATAGGTCTTTTAAATGAAGACGCTTGTGTTTTATGTGTCCTAGGAACTGAATATTTGTACCTTTATAGTGTGTTTGTTTCTAAAAATAACGTATTAACATATATACGGTAGTATATTGTACTTTATTCTTCATAAAGACAAGAATGTAACAATCATTGACTAAAAACTGCTATGCTACTGGACTTTACTTCTTTTGATGTGGAAAACATTCTCGGTTGAAACTCTCTCATCGTTCAAATTTGTTTCCTGACTTGTTGCTTGTTTGATGCAGGTTTTTATAACATTCCTGCTTGTGTTGCATGGCTTGCCACGACATAAATGTTCGTTAGAGGAAATAGGCTTTGAAGATAAATCTGAGCATTTTCGCGTATTCACCTCTGATCGGTTTAGGGTCATTTTGAATGATGGTGTTGCTGTAAACTTTCGCATTTTCAGTTGAAGTGACAGTTCAATATTTTTCGCTCCGAACCTAATTAATTCTAGGAAGAATGACTTCATCCCCTGCGAAGATACCTGTTAAAATATCTAACTTCAAAGAATTTTACTCATTTCCTTGATCGGTAAATTTTTTTTATATTGTGTAACACACGTATGTTTGGATGCAAATTCCCGACCAAATTAACCATTGCTTCCCCTTTCAATTTAAATCCATGGTATGGAATCCCCGATATTGTTGGAACAGGCAGATACAATATTGTATCACTCATTCTGTGGATCAGTCGCAACTACCCAATCTGAACTTTTGTAGAACTCTTTAAAATACCATGTCGATCATTTATCTCATTGTGGATCCACTGTGCGTCTGTTCTTCCTCTAGTTCAACTTAGTTATCTTCATAACGTGTATCGACGACCAATAAACGGATTTTAATTTTATTTACTTAATTTGACTGTAATATTATCACCACATGTTTCGGCTAGTTATCTGGTCTTCTTCGGGGTGATTTATTTGATAAAATAATAAAATTGTAATCAAACGTGCCAGAATCACCCCGCAGTTAATAATACGGAGCGATTATGATCAGTTTACTTATAATTTTATTGCTTTATCAAATAAATCACTCCAAAGATGGCCAGATTACTTGCCGAAACATGTGGTGACAATATTACTATAAAATTACGTCAATAAAATTAAAGTGTTTTTGTTGGTCTTTAATAGTCTTTTTGGATCTAATTAATGCATGGAATATGGAAAATATTACATTTTCTTCCTTTCATACTTTTCTTCGTCTTCTATTGGGTATATTTGTAACTGATTTTGGTCAATTCCTATTTTTCACTTTAATCTTGCACTGTGAAAATATTAATCCTCTCTGTATATATTTTTACTTAAACAGGGAACGAGTGGAGTGGTAAACAATAAAAACAACCCGTATCTATGGAAACTGTAGTGTTGTTTGAGTCTTGCACACGGCACGGACTTGGCTTTGTATATGGGATTTATATGTATTTCTGATTGCAAATGGTAAAATAAGTTACTTCTGTTTTATTCTCGTGACTAAATTTTTTTAAATTATCAGTATACCACACGAATGAGAGGGTAGAATTTAAAGTATAATTTAAAACATGAAAGCCAGTTGCACAGAATTAGATGCTGAAAGTCTAGTGAAGTCCCTTCGTTTTGAATTGGGAGGAAATGCTACAGGGTGTGAACGATTGGTGATATACATTTTTTTTACGAGAATAAAAGGTCTATTCCTATAACATTTTCATACAGAAATTTACAGTGTACCCTTAAAATATCCATCCTGTGGATGTGATTACAGATTTCTGGCGTAAAATTGAAAGTTTTAGTAGGAAGACTGATGTGCTTAGTGCATAGAAAATTTTAGTGTTTAAGTAATTTTGGTTTCCTAAAGGTTGGTCTGCCGGTTCCAGTGACCGCGCAGTCTAGGGCGTAGGTCTGCGGCCGCTTGCCTGCTGATATTGTGGGTTCGAATCCCACCGGGGTCATGGATGTCTGTCAGTTGTGAGTGTTGTGTGTTGTTGGGTACAGGTCTCTGCGACGAGCTGATCACCCGTCCAGAGGAGTCCTACCGATTGTGATACGTCGTTGTGTGTGATCTAGAAGCCTCGTGAATGAGGAGGTCCTAGCCCGCTGGGAGTTGTTGCGCCAAAAACAAACCATAAAAGGTAGGCCTACATGAGCTACTGTTTGTAATTTTTAAGTTTAATTCTTAGGGCCCAAGAAGTTTTATCATTAGGTAATTTGGGTATTGTTTTGTTTCACGATGCTTTCGCAACTGCTGTTGTTTTAAAGCGTCGAATGGGAAATGTTATGGCGGATATGAATGAAAATTTTGTGGCCAACTGCCTAAGCTCTTCACGAAATTTGCATTGAAGGATGCAAGAAAGTAAAACATATTTGTTATGGCTGTCGGTATTTCGGCTAATCTTGCATTTTGCAAAATTAATTATAAATTGTGAAGTTAAAAGTGATAACGTTATTTTTACTAGCATGAATTAGCCAGCTATTAAATTAGACTGTTTCAGTGTAATTTAATCAATGTGTTCCCAGCGTTAGAAGTTTTACTAAAATATTTACATTAGCCATAAGAGACAGTTAATATTAATGTTCGTGACGCGTTCTGGAATGTAACGGAAGCGCTGGGATAAGTGCGCTGGGTTGGAAAGGGACCGATGTCGTACGAATTATTCCATCCGGATAGTAAACAATATGTTTTGCGATGCAATCACAGGAGCCCTCTTGATCACACCTTGTTCAAAAACATACACTTTCTCATGTGAATTTTTTTTTTTATTTATCTGTAGCAGTCTAACCAAGAAATATGTTGATTAATTCCGAAACAAGAATTATATTAACAGGATGTTCTGTAAATGTAAAACAGTTGCTGTGATGGAGTTATTGCAAATAAGGCGCACACTGATTTACCGAAAAATAAAACACAGTCAGTACGGGCGTAAAAGTCTTACATTATTTGATAAGGATTATACAACATAAACTCTATGTTCAAAGTGCATATTAACTACTTGTACTAATGCATGTAAACGTACCATACCCTAACTGCATATACAGCCATCTTCCTGAAGATGAACCTTCGGGTTCGGAACATGTAGAAGACATCAAATTTAAAAATTGAAATATTAGTTTAGAAAATGTGTATTTTGTTGGTTCATGTTTTATAATTATATTACAGTGCACGGTGCAAAAGAACATAAAATAGATAAGGATTATTTATAAGGAAAATGGAAAATATAGGGACAAGTAACTGATCTGTACATTTTTTTAAATTTAAATTCCGAGTTTTTAATACGTTGAACAGTAATGTAGAAATGATCTTGTAAGTTTGGAGGGAACACTGTAGTGTCTGGTGAAAGAGACAGTTTCAGTGTCTGGTCTTTGCTAGGATTTTGTGTCGCCCTGTATTCATTATGTGAGCGACGCACATCGAGCGAGAGAGAGAGAGAGAGAGCCTGGCCATATTAAAACAACGTATTAATAATGCTGTATATTTAAAGAACTGTCATTTCTGTAGAGGAACGTGGCCGAAACCCGGCGTTGCTAGGAAACGAATACGATATTAGACGCTGAAGGAAATCTCGTTGCCACAAAGCAGTTCGCGGCATGTAAATAAATTTTTAAGGATTCGCATCGCTGTGTGCAGATTTTGTCATTTTGTGTTCTTCAGTCCGGGTGCTAATTTTATACGTGGACAATAAAACCAGCGATATTTACCCTTGATCAAACGCGGTGAAGTACAAGGAGTTGCTGAAAATTTAATTTTGTATTTCGTGGCCAGGTTGAATATTTTCATCTACCAACTGGTGTAGCACACGTTAAGGAAGACCTTATATTCAGTTTCCACAGTCAAAGGCAGTTATTTTTTAATTAACTATAAACCAGTAGGTGTAATATAAAGTTAATGGTTGTGGTGGTGGTGGTGGTGGTGGTGGTGGTGATGGGTATGGTGATGGTTATGGTGGTACGGTGCAGCAGCGGCTGTTGTTAATATGGAAATGAAATTTAGAGTTCCACACGGTGGAGAAATTTTGTCCGGCTAAGCAACTATTAGCTTTTCAAGAAGTCCTGCTGCATCGAGTTACAGTAATAGCACTCGCCATTAGCTCTCATCGGTTGATCGGTTACAGCATTAGATAATATTGTACATTGTCACGCAATGATAATTTAGCCCAACCGCCTCTCTGCCGATATAGCAAAGTAAAAGTTACGCGAAATAACGTTACTTTAAATGCATATAAATCATAGCTTCTTGGAGTAGGCATCGGATTTAAAATAGATATAGGGACCTGAAGTCCACACACATGCAAGGTAATTTTTGTCCGTAACTTTTAGACTCAGGCATAAAAAGAAATAACTGTGCCTGAATTTGATTGTGCGCTGTCTCTGATTCAGAGAGGAGTGATAAATAACACATTTTCTTTTTAACGGCTCGACAGCTGTAGTGGGCCAATGCCTCCTCATTGAGTTATCGAGATCACACCCAAACACACAACACTCGGTAGGACTCCTCTGGACAAGTGATCGGCCCGTCACAGAGACTTATACCTGACAACACACAACATTCATTAGAGACACCTGCGGGATTTGAACCTACAATTCCACGAAGCGAACGGCCTCAAAAACACATCTTAGACCGCATGGCTACCGAGATCGGCAAATAATACGAGTTGCACAGTGAAACGGTTGAGGGCGCCACCATTACCATTGACATGGATTAGAGACCAAGTATGTACGGGCCTCGGAAATGTTAAACAACTTGGAATTACAACATGGAAGAATAAAATAATGTAAATGCAATGAAAAACCTGTCATGGTAATAAGAATGAGAATAAAAATTAAATTCTTGGTTTATTTACGTGCTGACTGGAATGTCCAGGTTCAGAAACAGCCCAGGTAGGCAATGATGCGTTGAATTAAGACAGATGGGAAATAAGGAAAAGAAAAAGAAGAACAATTTAGGAATAATTTAATTAAAGATCGAAATTTAACCAAAGAAATAGAAAAGAGCATGATTTTAATGATCAGCATACTTAATAGGTAATTAAATACCTTAGTAATAATGGACGAGTGGTAGTATGGGGAACATCTGGACAATAAAAGTAGTGATAATTACAGTAATAATAATAATAATAGTGACATCATTTGACCAGGCCTTATGGAGAATGTACATGCCTTGTGGAGTGAAAGATTGAAATAAAATAAGAAGAAGAAACAAGAGGCAATAAATAAACCGACAGGACCGAAATTGGTCTAGTAGTATTTAATAACAGGAAGAGCAACAACCAGATTTTTCGTAAATTATAAGTAGAATAATCAAATTAATAAATATTCAAGAAAATCAAATTTTCCCTGAAAAACCAGAATCTCTGCGTGTGGCATTAGTAGCAAATGCGCATTAGGAGAAGGATAGTTGTGGTTTGAAATAAATAAAGTAAAATTTCTGAGATTTAAAATCAACACAGGAAAGATGACACCACCAGAAACAATTCAATTCCGTTGCTAGTTGTGAGAAATTAATCATAACAATTAATTGATAGAGTGCTTGCGGTATAAATGCAGGCAGTAGAAAGCCAAACGATTAAACAAAAAGGTAAAATAAAATAACAGTATCGACAAACCGAATAGTGTCAAAAAATAACGAGACAGGCAGTGTATGTATCACGTAACATTGAGGCGCTTACGTGCAACCATTGTTGCAGCGGAAAAACAATAAGTATTAAATATTCTGGGTATGTGTTTGTAGCCTTAGGTATCCAGCGTGCAATGCGCATACGCCGTATTATAGTGGCCTCTCTGGCTATACCAGATTTTTCCACATTATCTCATAAGCGGCACGATTTTCGGAAGAAGCGTTATTGAATTTAAAATGTGTTTCCATTTTCTCTACAGGTACCGTCCGCAACATTTTTCATCCTAAGAAGAATTCGGCGAGCTGTTACCATAAATGTATATTGGTCTTCATGTAAAGTACTCGTTATTCTTGTCAGGACATGAATTTTCTCGACGGATTTTAGAAAAATACTCAAATATCGAATTTCATGACAATAAGTCAAGTGGTAGCCGTTTAGTTCGATGAGGACGGAAAGACACACAGACGGAAGGGACGACGGACGGACGGATGGACGGAC
>Ga0123355_10001429_pt1 | contig 33228 bp, 31 predicted proteins | sample TergutEmb28metaG_3_FD_89872 | JGI IMG/M metagenome (GOLD analysis project Ga0123355, IMG submission 89872) | Embiratermes neotenicus P1 segment gut microbial communities from Petit-Saut dam, French Guiana - Emb289 P1 | ecosystem: Host-associated > Arthropoda: Insects > Digestive system > Gut ...
CGGTTCCACGTACTGCACCTGTTCAGCTGACGCATTAGAAGTACACTGCGAATGTCCTTGAGACTGGAATGCAGTCAACATCATGCCTGCGTGCCCATGTAAAGTGCTTGGAACCCTAAGGACTACGGCATTAATGCAAGTGTTTATGTAGTTCAATATAATGGCTTTATATCACTCATATGTTAATTACATGTTAAGTACAGATATGAGCATTACAGAAACAACATATTCCTGCCAGTTTTAATATGTATCTGGTAATCAATAAGTGTGTAACAGCTGTCAAATTTTCAAACTTCTCTGGTCATTATCTCCATAACCGTTCAACTTTGGATATAGGTGTTTTGGGTTATATCGGTATACTTTAACATAAGGAACACTCTCCCGAAGTCTGGCACATTCCTCCTGGGACACCCTGTATATCTGTAGTGCAAGCCTTGAGGTTCTCACAGCAGTGCTACTGAAGACTCAAGTCTTCTGGGATGTGACACTGAGTCATTGGTTGACCAATTCCTGGCACTGTGAAGGACTGCAATGTCTCACTTTCAGAGCACTACGATCCTTCACAACAATATGAAGCACTCACTTGACATAACAGCGTCACGTCTCAGAACATTCGAGTCTTTTGACATGTAGCACTGTGTCAATACACCAGTATTTTGCAATGTTTCTAAGAATTGTCATGCCTTCATCTTCAGAGCACTACCATCCTTCAAAACATCACAAAGTAATTGCTCAGGATTACAGCATCACATCTCTATCCTTGTTGTCTTTGTTACCTGGTAACCTTCATCCTCAGGAACAGGTAGTGCAGCAGGTGGATGCGGAGGGTGTTACTCATTGTCAGTGGTTCACAGAACACCAGAACACTGTTTGGCTTCTGAAGCACTGGGACCAGACCCTTGTGGTGAAAAAGGTAGGCCAAAAAGTCTCGTACAACTGGGAAATGCTTGTCCTGCAGGAGGGCTGCTGCAGGACTGACCATGTCTATGTTGGGGATCCCCAGAGTGTTAACAGTGTCAGTACAGAAACCATTTAGAAGCTCTGCATGCTGGATGGGGCAACACACCGTTCCATTCTGATGAGCCACTGGCTTCTTGCAATGCAGCTTCACTGGACTGCACAACATGCAGAATGGACCACTCAGTCCATGTTCATATTCCATGGCTCGCCTTGTGGGCAGTGCAGATGACACCGTAACCCCAGGATTCCCAGTGTCCTCCTGTGGTCGACTTCTGACGGACACAGTGTCGCTGGCACTGTTCACATTGTAACACTTCAATATCAGTGCTTAAGTTACAAAACGTCAGGTAAAAGGATACACACATACAAAGATATATACATATATTTATACAGTCCTTGGATCTGTAACTCAGTCAAAATGTAAGCAGGGTGCGTAATACACCATAAGAATACAAATACATCACATACATTAAAGGCAGCAGAAAGTACTGTTACAAATAATTCTAAACATTGCAAATTCACTGGCACAGTAAAAAGTGACTGTACTTACACAGCTTCTTAAGGCTACTTTACACTGTGCCTTTTCATTCATCGGACTTATGAGTCATGGCAAACTGCTGGACATTCTGATGTCAGCATAGCTTGAGCTGTGCTGACAACAAAAGGGTTGGCAGATGGCCTATACAGATGGTGTTGTTCCTTGTATTAATGCTCTATTAAGCTGAATGTGTTTAGAAATTTTCTTGGTTATAATGAAACTCATTAATTCAATCGCTCAGTGACATGCCTAATCTCTAAAAGGGAGTTCTACATGAGTCCCTAGGTTCTGTACCAATAATAATTCTAATAATTTTGTTTCTTGAGTACATATCGTTCAGCCATTAGATGAATTACACCACCCTCCCCCAAAAAAACACACATACACGCATTATCCTATACTTTACTATAGTGCAGAAACATGCAAAATGAATTGTTCTGACAGAATCAGTGCCGCTAACAAGCAAATTCAACCTAACTGAATAACGTGCTCCACATAAATCATAAAGCACTGATGAATATGGTTCTTGCAGGTCTGGTGGTTAAAAATTTGTAAACCAAGGAAGTCTGTATTTACAAATTCATACACATATTCTTCATTATAACCAAAACTTAACAGATATTATAGAGAATATTCTAAAACAAATTTGATATTTGCTTTTCTAGATTTAGGCCCACTGATTGAAAATTAATCATCTTTCCAGATTTAGGGCCCACTGACTGTTAGTAAAACTTTGTATGGTATTTGTCTTTCTAGATTTAAGGCCCACTGACTGTTAGTAAAACTTTGTTTGGTATTTGTTTTTTTGTAGTTTCATGGCCCACATGCTGCTAGTAAATAATTTTATAATGTTTGTCCTTTTCTACATTTAGGGCCTGCTTACTCACTTTATAATACAATAAGATTTTCTTGCGCTAGAAGCTACGTCACATGCTTACGTGGCGAGTGCACCAACATTTTGAGAACCATTTGTGTTGTCCTTAGCAGGGAACTGCCCACATCTTAACACACCTGTCTGAACCCTTTGCCCCAGCTGGTATAGAAGCCACCCTAGTCCAACAGGCTCTCATGCTGTGTTATGTGGAAAGCCTCGGGAAGGAGCTATAACATCTTAAAGAAGAGCCCGGCAACAAAAAAGTTGCAATGAAGATGGAAAACAAAAAGCCCACAGGTACAGTCATGATACCATTTCATCACACCATCCACAATAAAATACGCAGATTCCTAACGAAACATAATATCACAACGGTTCACATCCCTAAAAGGAAAACTGCACAGATGTGAAGGTTTGCTAAGGATGAATTAGAACTTACAGTTCTGGGTGTATATCAGATTCTGTGCAAGTGCAGAGAAGTGTATGTCAGACACAGCAGAAGGACTATTGAGGTGAGGTGCACAGAACACCAGAGATACATATGTCTGCATCAACCTGAGAAGTCAGCATTGGCAGAACATTGCAGCACTATGGGTCATTCCATCAATCTCAGAGGCACCTCCATATTACTCAGAACTTCAGGATATGTGGACTGCCATTTAAAGGAAAAAACTTCAACACACCTGAACAAGAATAATTTTTACAGTGGTGGTGGTTTCATACTGAGCCAGGCCTCGTTTCCTGTAACCTGCAAAGTAGGACCATACAGAGCAGGTACTTGACTCCGTCCACCAACCCTCTTTGTCTCACCACCAGCTATAATGGGCAGGTATATCATGATGCAGACAGACATCTGAGTCAGTCAGTTCCCCAATAACGAGAACAGAGATGGTTCTTGAAATGTTTACCTGCCACTGCACCACCTGCCACGGCTGCTAGCCTGAGGAAAGTTTACTGAATTTAGTCAACGTGAAAACTTCAAATTATACAACACTTTATAATATTTTTCATTGTAGACTGTTAATAAATCAGTTACTCATATGAAACACAACTAGTAAGAATCACTATCCAATGTTCATCACACTTCTGAATGCAATAATGAAAGTTCAGGTTCCATTAACAATGGGCAATATCTGGACTAGATGAGGAACTATTAGCTCATCAAGATGGATTCTGGTCCATGTAGGTAGCTGTGTGTCCATATGGTCTACTTTACTGTTTTGTTTGAACACCAGCAAAAACCACTGCCATCAGCTGTTATTCTACCACACTTATGGCCTACTGCATGTTAACAATCAGTTATCTGACAGCTTCCAACACCACAGTCATGCAACACTTGTATCATTCAGTAAACTATATAACTTATCTGTCAAACTGTATATCTTTGTTGGCAAAGTTACCAACTTCAGAACATTATCAGACTGATGACTCAAGATTAAGAATTTTGTAAAATGCAATTAGAGTACAACGTAAGCAAGAACACATGTGAACGCATTTCAATACGAGCAATAAGCACCTAAATGAATATCCATTAACAGGGATCTTGGAAACTCTTGTACTACCAATAACTAACTGGCCTTTCAACTTGTACTCCTGACAGAATGAAAGGCACCAGTACATACAGTAAGTTATTTAGTTGCTCTGGTGGCCTGTTAAAACAAATAGCCTGTCAGTCAGTCAAATTTTAATTACAGCCGAAAATTATCCACAGGTCCAGTCACCACAAGAGCAAAGCAATTAGAGGTCTGGATTTAATCCCATAACCTCAAAATCTGCAAAATGTTCATCTGGTGCACAGGTAGTGATAATTACTACAGTAACTGCTATTGTCCAGGCACCTTCAGTCCCAAAACTTATTATAAACACTGACTGTACTAAGCAGTGGTACATACCAGTCTCCACCATTATTTGCTGACATCTTGGGGATACCAAACAATGTGTAGTGCCGGTGAATGTAAAAGGCTGGAGTGACAACCCAAGTGAATTTATTCCCAATGTCCACAACCACCTTGGAGTTACTGTCCTCCACACAGTAGGGCTGACATGAAAACTCCATACATTTGCAGCAACGTGGAAACACTGTGTTGGAATGCAGGATGGTGTACAGGCGCATGCACATTTCCTTGTGGTTCATCTGTGCTCTGCACACACTTGGGAATTTGAACATGCACACGGATTCCAGCTGTATCCATTTCTTCTTCCTGAAATCACAAGGTTAGACTTCACGTTCATAACTCACAGCTTACAAAATCACAAGACCATGCCACTGGTCTCAAAGCAGCAACGTATTTCTCTAGTGCCTATTTTAATTTTACTGGCAAGAATACATGAACACCACCCAACTGGTATGTACATCTGCACATAAAGATTAATATGAAACTAAATAAACAATAACAATTATAGAAATCTAAACCAACATAACGTTATCAACAAAACTATAACGGATGGAAAGACATGCTACCCACAACGTCCAACAAACTTCCCACACGGATTTACGAATGGTTTTATATTAGTTTCGGTTTAAAATATATTTACACTTCGTGCAATTTTTCGACTCACCAGTACGTTGCTTCGAAACAACTGAGAAATATGGTTGCTCAAAGGGAGGTTAGGTTCCAATGACTCAATTTCCACTCCTGACGCAAAGGCTTCAACATGTCTAATGTAGGTGATAGGATGGTTACCTTCTCATTATCAACCATACACGCTAATTTATATTACAGAGCTAACCACGCCACTTTCTTACCACAAAAAATCCGAGCTCACGGTCTTATTCAGATACTTGCAAGTGTAACCGCAGGCCAGTATATCGTTTATGTCACAGTATATCAGTATTTTTATCCATATTTCTTCGGGTAATATTGCCGGATCCATTCCACAGACCGGATCCATGCCACCGCCCATTAATCACACTTAATGTGTACTACTTCATTTCAATCATGGATCAGATTTCAATCATGACCACATCTCGCGTACTGCATTTGGACAGCACTGACCAGATGGTCTGTGGCACTGACAGATACTCTGATCTAGGTATGATCTGTGCTCTGATCCGATCTATGCTCTGATCTACGACCGACAGCACTACGCACTGTCACAGATTACCGCAAATCGAATTTATTAGAATGCAGCACCAATCGAATAAATTGTGTTTTCTTGCACTAGTAATGTATTATCGACTAATTTTACTCGATTGGATCCGTGAGATTTCTCAGTGCTCGTAGTGGTACACCTCCTGGGATGTTGCGCGGGAATGGTTGGTCGTTCGTTATCCATTACCGCCAACTTAGGCCGCGGCGTTGACCTCACCTACGTCGTCGTGGAGGTTAGGTCCTCGCCCTAATGAATGAAGTACGCGGTGCAGAGTCCTAGAGACGTTAATAGTGCCTCAGCTAGTCAACAAATTCACGCTCCTTATTCAATCCAAACAATCATTTCTGTTTCTAAGCTCACTTCCCCCATCTTGTGACAGGTCAGTCCAACCAACGCCCTCCCATTCTGTTTCTTTAATATCCATTTAAATATTGTCACCCATCTAAGCATACGTGTTGAAAGCGGTCTCTTTCCTTCGGGTTCCTACCACCAAAACCCAGTGTACATTTCTGTTAGCCCCGCATGTGTTCCAGAGGTCTCGCCAATCTCATCTTTATTGATCAACCAAATAATGTTTGGTCAGGAGGGCAAATCGTGAATTTCCTCACTATGCAGTATTTTCCAGTGTCCCGTTACTACATACACCTTAACAAACTCCATACAGCAGTTCTTTTTTGGTGAGCTGATAGTTCATTTAGTCCAGAAATTATCAACATTAAGTCTCTTAGGCGCACATTTCCTCAGCATAGTATTTCTGAACACTCATGTAACGTTAGTCTGTAAATGTGAGCCCAAGTTTTGCATCCATATGAAACAGGCAAAGTTATAGTCAATGCATTGTAATTGTTATATTGTTAGCCAAAATAGACAAAAGATTCTGGTCTGAAACTTTTGAGATAAACAGTTGTATTTATGTAGGCATATATGTATGGTTGTGATAAATGGTCTCCTACTCCAAAGAGGGAAACTCAATGACCGGTTGTTTAGAACAAAATTCTGAAAATGAACTGTGATAAAACATGTCATGTCAGAGAGGGAGAAATCTCTAGCAGCTACCAAATCCGGTACAAGTTTCCCTTCAGAAGAAATTTTTTTCTCAGAACTCAAAGGATTCTCTGATTTATGCAGAACTGCAAGGTTCATTTCCATGTTCAGAGAAACACACCATTGAACTCTATTCTCAGTAGAGGAATCTACTTTGCAAAGATTCAATACTTATGGGACATGAAGCTATGCCACTGGGTGCGTGGTTGCTGCAAAGTTAAAGAACTGTAGTGCCTTGCAAACCGCATTAACTGCACACCCATCAACACACCATCACATCCCAGAAGACTGAATCCCCAGCAGTATCACAGTGATAACATCAAATCTCCCACTTCGTACTCACTCTTTCACCATGCAACATTCAGTTTAAAATTATCCTTCCACTTATGCCTCAGTATCTGAAGAAGTATCTTTCCTTCAGGTTATTTACCAGTATTTTGTATGAATTTTTGATCATTTATATGCATGTTACATGGCATTTACATTGCATTCTCACCGATATGAACCAATGGAGCATTACTGATGAAGTGATACAGTATGAAGACAGCCCACTCTTGGCTAGCAAACATTACCTGCCCATATTTTCCTTGGTCACAAGTGACTCACAAGTAACACTCACCATGTTACTTAAGGCAATATCTGTGCAAGATCGGAGGTCATCACAGTGGTGCTGCTGAAACTTCAAGTCTTCTGGGGTGTGACACTGTGTCAGGTGGGTGATTAGCTCCTGACACTTTGAAGGATCATAGTGCTTTTATCTTCAGGGTCAAGGAGTCCAAGAAGAGGCACTATTTGACTTCTGAGATAAAGGCAATACGATCCTTCACACATCAGGTATCTCACACTCCACATACAGAACATCATAAAAGACTTGAATATTTGGCTATGGCTGTGTTTGAAGTGCCACCAGCCATTACTGCAGTGGTTCAGGCGACTACAAAATAAGTTATTTGAAAAACTGCAGGGATATTAGAATGGATCTTAAAAGAAAATTGGATGTGAAAAGTTAAAATTGATTTAATTGTCGAAGGATAGGAATTCAGAAGTGACTTCTGCCGAGCACAACGATACATCCATGATGTGCCATGTGCACACAGTGGATGTGTTGGTGCGACATCACATAGGAAGCTAATGCATAGCACATGGACACATCTCTTGTGCCACGTGTACGCAGTGCATGGATGTGTTGGTGTGACATCACAGAAGCAGCTAATGCTCAGATGAGTGTGCCATGGAATATATGAATGGTAGTGGCTGACACAATAACACACAACACTAAGTACGATAATCTGTAACGGTGGACCATATTGAGAGATCTTAAACATGCAACTTATCAGTGACACTAATGCTCTTCAGGCTTCACTGCATCCACCAGCAAACTTCAGTACCAGAAGTATCGTACATGCAACACAGTTGCATACATATAATATTACACAAGTTACACAACTGTAAAATATAAATATTAATAATACCGTATATTTTCGAATCTAATCCACACCCGAATCTAATCCGCACTAGTTTTTGCCGATTTCTTAAACAAAAAAAAGTTAGTTCGTGGTTTTAATCCGCACCTTTCCTTCAACCACCTTCAGAAGTCGCACGGTGGGTGTTGGCTGTACGGAAAGCCATCCCGGAGACCATTATCGTCAGATCTTTCAAGAAATGCTGCATAAGCAATGCTTTGGACAGATCCAAAGATGACATTCTGTGGGAGGACAATGGTGAAGATAAAGATGATGGTGACTGGGTGACGGATAATGATTCAGTTATGAGTGATTACGGCGAGTCTGATGAATAATAAATTATAAATATTATATAATATTATAAATAATAAATAAAATAATAAATTATTGTATTGTATTTTTCTTATGGCACGTACAGGGGTTCCATCATTTTTCCAAAATCCAGCTCATGACCGCAAATTTAATCCACATGCAATTCTAATCTGCATCTGATTTTTTAGCCCTCTGAAACTGTAAAAAGGGTGCGGATTAGATTCAAGAATATATGGTATTTTATGATAATTTATTACTGTATTTTAGCTCCCTGAAGATGGTCTGATGACAAAACGAAACATGTGGCAGAACTAAAGCTGTTGCAGCCTTTGTGCATTTGTTGGTTTATTGTATCAACAGTGATCCTCCCTTAATGTGAAAGACCAAGTTCCACACCCATGTAAAACAACAGGTAAATCATGTAAACTGAATGACAATCGCTGATGGACCAGAGAAAGCTACACACTTTATTGTTACAAATATAGTAACCGTGTTGCTACAAAAATATTATCCATATGGTCCTACTGCACAAATGTCAGAGTTTGCCTCTTCCTGGGTCCTTAGCTAGCCACTGCCTGTGTCACAAGAACTGGTCACATGACAGTGTTCACCTGGGCATACCGTCAACATTCATAGTGCACACTGACATTAACATATTTAAGATGGGTGCAGGAATGCACTCGGTCAACTGCCAGCTGAAGCCAAGAAATTTTTGTCTCTACTGGCACATATTTAAGAAACAACAATTTATATTTCTTTTTTTTTTTTTTCCTGTGGCACTGTGGTCCAAAGTGGGCCATGGCCTCCTCATTCTTGAGGTTTCTAGATCACACATGACAATGCACCACAGCTGCCTCTGTGATGTCACATTGACACATCCACTGTGTGCACATGGCAGATCATGGATGTATTGTTGCACTTGACAGAAGTCACTTCTGAATTCCTATCCTTGGGCAATTAAACCCATTTTAAATTTCCATATCCCATTTTCTTTAAGATCCTTTAGACTCCACCTTACTTAAAATCCCAGTGACATATGTGTGAGAGCATTAGACAAAATAGATGCAATGATTTTAAATGCGTTGAAACTCAAGCCAATGTTTCTAACCCATTCAGACCTTCGGGAAGCAAGATACTTCCATGGCCTTGCCAACAGGGCAGAACTTTTTGTGAAAGGCCAGGAGGTAGCAGCTTGCCTTTTCATGTGACCACAAGTCACCTTCAGCAGAGTGACTTGTCCCTCTGTATATGCCACCTGATTGTAAGCTGGCACTGGAAGGACCACAAGCAGAGTTATGCCAACAACACAAATTCTGACAGATGTTTGCTAACATAATATGAATATATATAAAGTGACACTTGATGGACGCACTACCAAGACACTGAACACCCTAACAAACTGTACAAATGGATGATACTGTTTATATTGTCACATGTCACCAACCTCACTTCCATCTGTGTACTACTGATATTATTGACTAGATATTCATTGCAACAGCATAGACTTGAGTTTGTTAATATCACAAAGCTGGTGTGTGCACTGATGTGCCTCATCAGATGAAACCACAGTAAATATCACAACTGTTATCAACAGACTACACACAAGTAAGGTGGAAAAGTGAAGTCCTATTCCGCATCATGTGAAATATAATACAAAATTACCTTCTATTGCAATTTATACAACATCTATTTACTCACTGACACTGTATTAGTACCTAAAACTTCATTTAGGCCAGAAGACAAATGGTGGCCCTGGTTGGTCTAGATGGTCTAGAACTATCACACTGTCTCCAATTTAGCAAATGCCCACTATGTATACAAAAATATTTTGTGATGCAATGTATCGGGACAGACATAAGTGCTGATCTGATACAAGAAAATTTCAGATGCCGTGATTCCTTACTATCATACACAGTTTCCACTTCACATGTGTTACGTTTATCACTAGGTACACACACACACACACACACACACATCACACTGTTTTGTTCTGCTGGGAAGGCCCACGCACTTACCAGAGTCAAACTATATGAAGGTGAGTCAAATGAAGATATTGCAATATTTTAACACCTAACTTAGTGCAGCTGTTCTCAGTGCAACACTCTGATTGTTCGCTTGAATCCCAGATACCATACAGTAACCTAAACCTTTCTAAGCAATACTGATTACTTGTTGTGCTTACAGCTGCATGTAGAAGAGTCCCAACATTTTGGCACTTCTTAAGATTTTAATTTGACTTGACCTCACACAACACTCGTGGTGAGTGCCCTGTCCTTTCACAAGCAGCAAGTACAACATATAAGTTACTATCAACAGAACACAACTTTATGTACACATGTGTCTACCAATAATGGAAGAGTGACATGATGTGCTATACAATTGTGCAAACCATGTCACCTTAGCTGACATCTGGGCACAAAACAAGAATCAAACTCTAGAGATGGTAATGCTAGCTTTGAATGCATGTATAACTTCCATGTGTTGCCAGATCAGGCTCTAGGCTTTATTTATACCACAGGGAATCTACCTCATTGGGTCACTGGCACAGAAAGAATGACCGAGGTACTAAAATACATGCTGCTGTGATTTGACAAGGTTTGTAACAGTTGAAGGTAATGATCTCCGCTCAAGAAACAGACCAACACTTAACAGCTAAACAAATGTAACATAAGCAAAATCAGTAACTCCTGCAGATTCCTTAACATTTTATACAATCCTGCATTGTAACAAATGTTATGAAGTGATAAAGTGTGAGCAGAGTAATCTGTCATGCAGCACAATGCTTCATTCTTCTATTCACAAAAAGATAGGATATTATCAGTTTTCTTCTACTTAAGAGCAACAGTTTGTTGAGGTTTTGTTGAGAAAGAATTGTAACATTATATTGGATATTGTCCATTGTCCAAGCTGCACAATGGGCAATTCCAAAACAGTATTCCTATAAAGACTAATTCACTGTCACAAGATCTTTAGAAAATCAGAATTTATATACATTTCCAGCATAAAAATGATGCTTCATCAAGTACATATGTTTTACACAACTGAAGAAATATTCTCCTGTTCAGGAAGTATGGTGATAATGGGGGGCATTTTAGTGTGTACCAAAGTGCAGTCTGCCATATCATATTTTATGTTATTCGATTATAATAAGGCTGAGGAATAAAGTCCTACAGGTGGCGTGGATGTCAGCAATCAACACTTGCCTTCATTGCTGTATTATTCTTCAGCAGACATAAACCACCCTGCAGTGTTTATCACTATGAACAACACTGTATACAGAGTAGCGAGATGACTGGAGGCGAAAGGAGATTAACACAGAAAAATACTTCAGAATGTGGGCCATTCCACAGCTTAGGCAGTTAATCACTAGCAGCTCACCACAGCAGTAAACATGGGATAACCAGCACTCTGTATTCATTCATCCACCTACAGTCGACACTATGTAACACTTTTAGACATTGTCAGCAGCACTAAATAAAGCAGAAAAAAGGAATAACAGCAGGATCAATTTTTATTTTTTGGTATCACCAATGGACTGTTGCTGCTGACAACTAAGTTGTAGCACGCATCTCCTGACAAAATTGTAATACACACCTCCTGACATATTGCTATCAACTCTGCTGACCCAGACCATATCTGTTATGTCACAGAGACAAACACAGACATGTGACAAATATTACAGGCAATTATATATTTGCATTTTAATGTAACTTTGGTGCCACAAACAATTTCATCTCTTGCACCTTGAAAAGAGAGACTGAGTTGCTGTGCACAGAAAGCTGTGGCCTGACAGGTTGCCTGTTATTTAAAATTTTAACTATACACAACACCATAATAGATAAACAACTTCCATTTCTTAGTTTCAACTGCTTACTCAGATGAGCAATTCAGGAAGCGAGACAATTTACCACACAATAAATTACAATTCAAACAATTGTGTACGTACCTACACATAGGATACATAATGCATACTATACACAATGTATAGAAAAACTTTTACTCCCAAAAATGAATTCACACCAAACAACTGTAACAAAACAAATCACAGACACAACCAGCTCTGTGATATAAAAAGGACAGCACATTACAACACTGGCTGCAAAACCAAAGGACCTGCCTCCATGCTACCAAACAGCAGTGTGTGCCATGAGGACATTCCATGCACAGCTTGAGGTTCTCACAGCAGTGACTATCAAGAGCATTCTTTCTCCCAGAACATGGTGGCATCAGTACACTTTGAAACATCCATAGATTTCTACCACATTACACAGTGTTATGTTCCAGACAGACATAATCTGCAGCCTTGTAACAATCTTGAAGGACATTGCAGTTTGCATTTCAACAAAACCCAGTTTGAAAATACGATATTATGTTACACTGCATGTGTTTGTCTTTATCTGACTACTGCCAAAGGTACTTCCAGATACAATGCAGAATGTTCAGTTCAGTCATTGCACCAACATTCAAAGAGACACCACCACAGCAGACACACATGTTTTAAATAACATTTAAACAATCTCCAGCATGATCAATCAATACTGACCACCATAAAGAACACTATAAACATCTCCCCAGTGATAGGTAGTATTGCTTGAAACATGTTGCAGACTTCTTGCAAGGTATTTAAAACTACATTGTGTTCAAAATTGTTTTTCTTTGTGTGCAATGCTCTGCTACTTCATTTTGTACAGCTGTGGCACACAGGTACTTAAACCTAAATGCAGGCTGGATGACACACTTAACCCTTCAAACGCCGAATTAAATCCCATCTGCCATCTGCTGGCATTATTAAAAGCTCATCATATTCTCCACGTTAGCAGGATAAGGGTTAATAACAGAGCTGCAGACATGCCAGTGCCAGACACCAGGCCCTGCCAAGCCTCAAGTCATCAGTACTGAATTATCTTTGTGATAAGTACAGATACATCAAGGCCTTGATGTTCAAGATCGCAATCTTTCATTATCACATGTTTTAATAACACTGTCTTGACCCTCCATGACTGATTCCAACAAATAAGGACAAGAATGTGGCTGCTGAGTCCTGCCACTGAGAAGATCACTCTCAGCTCATTCAAGGCTCAACTTTGATTAAGTGACATTGACACTTTTGTGCCTTGTGGAATGTGACATGTCTTCAACTGTTAAATGCAGCCTGAAAGTGTTGGAATTCTATTGACAACAAAATTTGCATACTTTTCTGTGTTTTCTCAGTTACTCTACATTCTCATCGCTGGTATTTCATAAGTTCTTGGAACCAAACAGGCACTTTACACTGAAGGTTTATTTTGATGTTTGTGACAGTTTTATTGGTCCCAATGAACCATGCGGGATGCCACTGTACTTTCTGAGCACAGTATTTGGATAAGACAGAGGCAGTAATAGGAGAATGGAGGACACCACATAATGGGGAGCTTCATGATTTATACTGCTCAGCAAAATATTGCAAGAACTAAGGTTTGGCAATGAAACCAAGAAAGATGAGAGAGATGATTTATATAGCATGCATGGTAGAGAACACAGGTATAGACAATGTTATTCAGAGAACCTGAAGAAAATATACTATCTGATAGACCTAGATGTGGATGAGAAGATAATATTAAGGTGTATCTTAAATACAGTGTGATTCTTTGGATTGCATTCAACCAGATAGATAGGGTGTACGGGACATATGGGGCTGGAGAGAAAACATATAAGTTTTGGGTGGTGAAACCTGGAGAAGAGAGCTTAATAGGAGATTCTAGATGTAAATGGGAGAACAGTATTACAAATGATCTTTAAGAGACAGGACGAGAGAGTGCAGATGGATTCATCTGGTCCAGGAGGAATAAGTAGCGGGCTGCTGTGAATATGGTGATTTACCTACAGGTGCCACAAAATGTGGGGAAAACCTCGATTACCAGAGGAATTATTAACTTCAAGGCCCTGATCTATGAAGGCAGCTAGTTAGGTAACAGTGACATTTCATGATCTAGGTAAAGCCCAGCATCAGACTGCCATGGCATATTAAGGTTTTGTTCTTGGTAGTGTGATGTGATGTACTTTATTAGACAAACCCCAGTATGTCACCATTGCAGTGTGATGTAGCATAATTTGTTGAAGAGGACACAGTATGTCACTTTCACAGTGTAATGTAGTGTACTGCATTGGACAAGCCCCAGTACATCACTGCTGCTGTGTGATGTAACATAATCTGTCAGACAGGCCCCAGTATGTCACTGCCATGGTGTGATGTAGCATACTCTGTTGAACAGGTCCAAGTATGTCATTTCCACACTGTGATTAGCGTACTTTGCTGGCCAAGGCCCAGTACATCACGGTCACAGTATAATCTAGCATACTCTGTTGGACAGGCCCCAGTATGTCACTGCTGCAGTGTAATGTAACATAATCTGTCAAACAGGTTCCAGTAAGTCACTTCCATACTGTGATGTAGCATACTCTGCTGGCCAAGGCCCAGTACATCACGGTCACACTGTTTGTAGCATACTCTGTTGGACAGGCCCCAGTATGTCACTGCTGCAGTGTAACATGGCATACTCTGTTGGACAGCCCCCAGTATGTCACTGCTGCAGTGTAATGTAGCATACTCTGTTGGACAGGCCCCAGTATGTCACCGCTGCCTCCACATCCTCTCTAGCTCCTACACTGCAGATGAAGGCAGCAGGCTCCTCTGTACTGTTGGCACCTATCCACCAGACCATGCAGTACCACATAATTCTGTATTCACCACCATGAGAACCTCAGATCACATTTGCAAGGATAGCTGACCACATTAGCTCTGTCATGAATGATTTCTACTTCAGCAATCATGGTTCATATCACAGGATCAGCTATTGTGACAGAGCTTACTCTAATTACCCACATTTCCTGAAGCATAAATGTGGACATCTTTGCATCTTTCTCCCTCAAACAAATGGCATCTTGTGCAAGCAACCACACTGACACTTGGTGCCTGTCAGAGCATCTACTTGTACCTTCATCCTTATTGCAAGTTCTGTCACACGGACGCCTCATCGATGACGGTGATGACTCGTTTTGGGCCTGACATGAGGCGCCATGGGTTGGTTGGTCGAAATGTGGGCAACTCCCGAGAACCCCGCCGTGTCTCGTGGTGACTCCCCTTTCCTGCTGGTGTGTCTCCATCATCTCTCTTCACTTCAGCAGGTGGAGGCGCCTCATCTACCGATCGTGTGTTCTGCCTGTGACATGAAGCAAAGTCATTCTTTGTGTCAGAAACCAAGCTGTATATATAGTGTCCCAAAATGAACATACCAACACATGAAAGTCAAATTACTTTGCTGCAAATTAAAGTAATACACTGAATTTTACAACAGTGCAAACTCTAAATATATATGCTTCGGTCTGTCCTAACTCATCATGGTATACTTTGACACTCCCCAGTCATTAATAAACATCTACATTTTATCAACCTTCCATTATTATCAATTGAATCTGAACAACCCACAGAGGAAAGTCTGTGTTAGATCAAGTTAAACTGACCAGCTCAATCTGTGTGCTCCTGAACCAACCCAATGTTAAGAGCAAGTTTCATTTTAGAACACTTCAACACTGTGGGCAAGGTGATGGGGCAATACAGCTTTTTGATAGCAAGCTCTTTGTAATGCTTGTAATCAGCCAGGATTTTCTGTAATGCTGCAGTCAAAAACTGCTGCAATGCTTGGGGGCATAAAACTAAAATGTATATATCTGACACATTATTTTTAAATCCAGTTCATTGTTTAATTAGCAGTGCAGATGTCTGTCTTCTTTGTGGCATATCCATTATGGGGAACACTATATCTTATTCATCTATGTTTACATGTCAGCCTGGCACATATTTTGATTAATTCTTATGGTATAAATGGTATAAAATGCTTTCTTCTAAATTGTTTCAACCTACTTTGCCATTTCCAGGAATGTAACCTTAATGCTAAACAAGACTTTACTATGGACAAACAAAAATCTCTTTTACTGACAAAGTAGCATGAGCTTGACGAGTTTCTTTGTGTCATCCTTACATAAACCCTGTCAACACACTGCATTTGGTAAGGTGCTGTTAAAACTGTAGTCCCTCAATATATATATTCGGTTGCCTCATACATTGAAGCAGTTTGAATGTTTCGGTGCACTTCATAGGTGCCATCTTCAGGGGCAGACCTCAAGCACACTCCACAGCAGAACACCAAAAGTTGTAATGTTTCAAAAACTTGTGTGAAAAATAAATTCACTTTCTCTGTGCAAGATAGTAACTTCACAGTTGGGAACCGATTAGTGTCTGCAGGGTTAAACACCAACCAATAGGCTGTGTTGAGCTACAGGATCGCAGGATTGCAGAATTGCCTGTCCTCACCTGGCAAGAGACCAGCGCCGACCTTTCCTATCAAGAATTACTGGCATCTCAGCTATCAAGTTGTTCTCAAACTCACTCAACATCAAGTAGTTCTCAACCTGTAACATGAACATATTTACTGTGGTGAAGGCACGCAGACAGAAGACGAGGCTTGTAATGAATCTGACTTTGTTATTATGCTATTGCACAACCGCATTTTAAACCACTCAAAATTCTGACAATAATTCTATTTTGTGTTATGCACTGTCTTCACCTGATGAGAACAGCTTTGACCTTGATGGTGCAAGTAGGTTCACATACCTCTGGTCTCACCTGTCCTAAAATGAACACCAGCTGCTACCATTGCATCTTTCTCATTCCACTGGTCACCTATAGTCAAATCTGTGCACAGCTCTAACAAGATAGAACACAAGAAAACAGGCAACAGTACTGACTCAAACACACAAGATACAACTACACTTCTGCCTAATATATTTTTAATCAGATAACACCAGTTATTTTTCACATCTGTCTGACCTCCCAGCTGCACCAGCACTGCAAAGGTCAAAGCTGTTCTTGTGAGTCAACAAGTATATTTGAGGGAGAAGCTCAAGTAAAAGTGGTGTTCATCATTAAAGATGATCAGTCAATAACAATATCACAAAGCAACATTCTGTATCAAGGTGTAAAGAGTCTCCACGTGTGTTCTTTGTGGGGGTTGTCATTTAATCTGACATCTAACAGCGGTCACTTCCTGTCGGCTTGTTTATCACATTAGTGTTGCTCACATAGCCGACTGTCAGCACATGCAGTGAAGTAGTGACTACTCTTCCTTAGATCAGTATAGTTTACGCTCTCACTACGGTTGTAGCATTTGTATTACACATCAGCAAGTTGTGTTGTCACATGATGTCATGTGATCACTAGACAGGTCACATAATCTGACAGATCCACATTCATCACCTTGTTACATGATGTAATGCAGTCTCCTATGTAATCCAAATCATCCAACAAGTTGTCCGGAAGGTCCATGTCTGCGATGCCCTCTTCCGATATGCACGTCAGCTCCGGCTTGTCTCCTGTTGCCAGCAGCAGGTTGCCAGCTCCACCCAGCAATTCTACTGGCAGAGGCACTCCTGCTGCTGGGTCTGCCACTAGGCCAGGTCCCAATGCCACCACTGGAGCTGCCATGTTACCACCCCCAGGGTCATTGTTATCTGGTTCTTGGCTGAATGAGAGACGCCTCCTCTGGGGGCAGGTTTCAGAGACACACAGGTGCTGTGTGCCATTGGCACGAGTGTGCTTATGCCGTGCCAAGTTCCATCGGTGCAGGTCTATAAAGAAGAGTGTGAGACTGCCAACGAGAACACAGGTGGAGCTGAAGTAGTAACCTGCCTTCCCACCGCAGCCAACATTAATGTAACCTGAAAAGGAGCAGTGTCGGTCTGGTCAGTACAAATGGCAGTAACGACAATGCCTGCTGTTGGGCACTGAGTGTTCCTATCCCACATTTCTTTAAAGGCCTTGACTCTGCCTTGTATTGGACAGATGTGGCTGTGTGCTACCCGTACTGTGAACTTTTGCATACTTCATTATGTAATAGAAGAACATAATCTGTCAATGTGCAACTTTAGTGTAGCAATTGTAGATTGCAGCTACATTTTTGTTACTTTGCAGTAACTATCATCACGCTGTAAACCTGAAGTGTAAAAAAGGAAATTATTTTATGTATAGTAATACAAAAGTGTGAAAAACCAAATATTTCATGTATGGTAATACCCAAAATGTAAAAAGGAACCTATTTAACATGACAGTCTGATGATGAGCACACTGGAGTAACCAAAACATGTAGTAGCACTCTGCACTTTCTACAGTACAGCTGTGCACTGTTAGATTATATTCTTTTATAATGTATTTTAGAAAAAAATGGAGATGCCACCTCTTAAAATTCTACTTCATTACATTTAAATTGACACTGATTGTACACCAGCCCCCACTAGCTCACTAAACACTCCTTCAGAACAAATGTATTCTCACTATCACTGCACGCTACACAACAACCAGTGCAGTCCTGTTTGTCTCCCCCACAGACTCATTGTGTGACAACCACCAACATCCCTCTCACTGACATGTTCTGAAAGCCATATCCTACGGGAAAATAACAGGTACTGCAACGATCCTCACCTGATATGGGGACCCCAATGGCAATTGGGATAGCCTGTGAGCACTGCACAAATCCCCAAGTGCGAGCAAAGTTGCGTGCCCTCACACGCTCATACGTGTACATCTTCAGGGAGTAGTGATACCTGCACAGAAACCACAGCCATCCAACATGTGATTTCTCTTTAGCCTAATTCTATATATGTTTCTTGTGTCCTCAGTTTAAAAATTCTGTATTTATTTCTTGTGTCCTCAGTTGTGAGGTTTATTACCACATTACAGGCACAAACTATGACAGTCTTCAGAATAAGACAGCGAGAACTAATATCATGATGTTGTGGGGTGTGACATCATGTTGTCTGATGAAGACAGGCATCAGAAAAGTGGAGACACCTGCTGCCTGCACCTTCACTGTCACACATGTATGAAACATCATGCTGCCACACACCAGAACATCACAGTCTTCACACTCATCACTGTGAGAGCTTCAAAGCTCAAACACAAAGCACAAATCTCACTTCACCTGGAAGTCTGAAGTTCCTCACAGCACAAGAATTCATCATTCAAACAAGGACAAATGGTTTATTTGACGAATCTTATGACTGACATGTGCTGGGATAGTAGAGTTGGTACAGCGACTGACTATGGGCTGGACAGTGCAGGGATCGAGTCGCAGTGGGGGTGAGGTGTTCTGCACCTGTCGAGACTGGCTCTGGGGTCTGCTGAGCCTCCTGTACAATGGGTAGAGGGTCTCCTTCCCAGGGGTAAAGTGGCTGGCGTGTAATGCTGACCACACCTACAATTCTACTGCTGTTCTGGGACTTCATGGCATGTTCTATGGTGAACTTTACTGTTTACTTGACTGTATGACTGATGGGAGTGAAACATTCAGCCAAAATAAACAAGCTGTGGTAAAGCAACAGTAAACGGCTGGCTACCTTTGAAAGAGAAGCTTAAGAAGAATGTCTGGGGGAATTAAAGTAAATTAAAATTGGAGAGAGTGATATGATAAAGCATTAACACAGCTGTTTGGAGATTTAGATATAGTTTCACTTGTCAAAATAAGTCGGTTGAATTGGATTGGTCATGTTAGCAGAAAGGATAGTAAAGGTAAAGGTAAAGTGATCCCGTTACAGGCCCAGTGTGGCCCAGCGGGTGGGTAGAGGTATAGCTCTACTCTTCCATGACCGCAGCACTACAAGGGGGTGAGTGGTCAGCAGCACGCCCCGGTCGCACTTTACTCCCGGGAAAGACCTGGTACCCATTTTACAGGAGGCTGGGTGGACCCCAGGGCCGGTCTGGATGGGTGGAAAATCTCGTCCCCACCAGGATTCGATCCCGGACCGTCCAGTCCGTAGTCAGCCGCTATACCGACTGAGCTAAGTAAAGAGATGTAGGTCAAGTATTTAACAATAATCCTCAGGGAAGTCAACTAAGAGGATGACCAAAAACCAGATGGTGGCATTGTGTACAAATAGATATTAATAAATGCAAAATTACAAATTGGACAGAGAGGTCAAAAAAGTAGCTGATTGGGAGAGGTCCATTAAGGAGGCAAAGGTCTGTATTGGACTGTAGTGACAAAGAAGGAGGAGGAGGAGGAGAAGAAGAAGAAGAAGAAGAAGAAGAAGAAGAGGGAGAAGAAGAAGGAAGGAGGAGGAGAAGTAGAAGAAGGAGAAGAGGAAGGAGAAGAAGGAACAGAATGAGGAGAATGAGGAGAATGAGGAGGAGGAGGAGGAGAATGGGGAGAAGGAGGAGGAGAAGGAGAAGGAGAAGGGGAGAAAGAGGAGGAGGAGGAGGAGAAGATGATGGAGGAGAAGGAAGAGGAGGAGAAGGAGGAGGAGATGGAGGAGGAGGAGGAGATGGAGGAGAAGGAGAAGAAGGAGGAGAAGGAGAAGAAGGAGGAGAAGAAGAAGAAGGAGAAGAAGGAGGAGGAGGAGGAGAAAAAGAAGGGAATGTAACCACTCTAGTGTTGCCATGATGTTTGTAATTTTGTAACTTATGTCCAACGGACAAGTGGCCGGTATTTGTACAAGTGCACCATTCCATGAAATGGCAAGTACCAAGAATGATGAATGTTTGTTGCAGGAACAGAAGGAATGTGACTGGAAGCAGGTACGGCATTACATGTTCTATTCCAGAATTTCTGTAGAAGCAATCAGGTCACACGTGATAAACTTCATGGCAGGCAGCATCACGAAACTGAGGCCTCACAAACACATAAAAACAGCACAACATAAACATACTGACATGACACAGCCATAAACTTACCCTCCACAGAAGATACCATAGATCCACGCAAACATGACATAGCCATGATAGTTGCCATGGACTGCTGTTAATGCCATGATGGACAGCCCACACATAAATACTGCAGCCTGGCACAGGTACTGGCGTGCGATGCGACACTCTACGGAGTTCTGCACTACTACCAAGCCAAAGGCAGCACAGCCCAACGTCCAGGCCAGCCCCAGGTATGTTTGCAACAATATGGCCGTGTCACCAAGCCCCTCCTGCTCTACCTGGTGTGCCTGCATACACAATTGCTTCAATATCCATGGATCATGAGGACAAACAGCTGTATCTATCAGACATTGCACAGTATTTTTCTTGTGCACCAAAGTTTCTTTGATTTTAATTACACACACAGACATTTACTTTTGCATAAAAATGAACAAAGCAGATGTACGAGGATGAAGGGTTTTCAATAAAAGATTTCCTGAGTCATAAAAATTAAGTGAGAAATCATTACAAACTAACATGCAGCTCATTTATTGCACCTAATATCCTCATTTGTAAAATATAATCCCTGAGCACACTGATGCATTTCTTACATCTTGGCATGCGTTTAAAATTTCTGTCATGGTATAAATCAGGCTCTTGCATTTGCTGCCATTCATAAACAGCCACTTGTACTCCTCATAATTGTGGAATGTGTCAAGATGGGAAACAAACATCAAAGGGTCCTGCGATTATGTTGAAAATAATGATACTTCAGTGCTACAAGTTACCAACAGTTAACAATATAAAGGCTTCTCATTTCATGAATGTGGCATATTTATCTTACTTGCTGAACGGTATACGAGTATACAGTAGGGCTATTACTGATACAGCATTGCGTAAGACAGGCAGCAGCCTGGTCCTTGGAAGCATACCACATTTTCTATTAGTCCATGATTCACAAAACATTCACATCTGCAGGATACTACTGACATATGAGCTAAGAAGAAACAAATCTCAGTTCACAGCTGTTTCTTGTCATCTAATATGCATATAAACTGTCCACCATATGACAGGCTACTGTAGTACTCACAGCTATTCAATGGAAACTGGTGTTACTCATATGTATGTTCTCAACCCAGCCCAAGCGTTAATTTCATCTAATGGAGTGCTCTGTTGTATTAAATGGTTGATGCTCAACTGTTTCTTCAGTCTCAGCTTGTACCTCACATTGATTACATGCTGTCTCAACCACAAAAACTCTTCATTTATTAAGACAGCATACCTCACACAGAATGCAAGGACTGTTAATCATCACTGCCAAGACAACTATGGTGTGACTCACTCAATCACACAATCACCTGCAGGTCTTATACCAGGCAGAATGCAGATCTTATTTTTCCTGCTTCATACCATGGATGGAACAGGGAACATACAAGGGTGCTTTCAAAATTACAACTTAATTTTACCAATATGTAGAGCAGTCATGGATGTTAAAATAATGGGCAGATCATGTAGAAAGGTTGTTGGGTGCAAATTGAAATCTCATTCCCAGTAATTTGTTTCATTACATTGTAAACTTTAATTTTTTTTAAGTTGAGTGTTATCCTATTAACTTGTAGTTACTGCATATTATGATATGACAAGGAGAGCAGTCACATCTTGCAACAAGGTGGCATACTACTGCACAATGAATGTAAAGATTACACTTTACTCTAACTGGCACAGGCCAGCACTGAGACAGATCAGATTGAGGCTTAATTTCTTTAAGAATAAAGAAACACAGATAACAGAGACTGTGGAGACCTACATGAATATTACTTGTGTGCATGTATGAGCATGTTGGTGAGTGAGTGAGTGAGTGAGTGAGTGAGTGAATGTCTGATACCTCAGTCATTGACAGTTGATAACAATCAATAATTCACCTTCTTGTGTGACTGAGTCCCACAAAAATAATCAATAACCATGGATAATAACCGACAGTAATCCATAGTCACTGATGTTAAAAGATATTCATAAACATAAATTGACGCTAATTTAATGTAATCATTACTGCTCAATAACAATAATAATGGAGATGTGTATAAATACTATAGCAGTTCATTTGATGGACAAATGACTAGTACGATAACATTTTAAGAAGTGATAATAAGTGTAATGTATATTTAATTGACATTTGGTTTGAAACTTATAATTTGTAAATTGTAACTTGGAATGGAAATTTTATTTGTTATATACAGACAGGAAACAACTGCCACGCACTTTCATCTGTTCAGCAAATACCAATGCCGTTCATTGGACTTAGAGGCATTGTACAGCTGAAAGTGACATGACAGTTCGCTAAACTTTCTGGAATAGCTGATGTTACGCTTCGCCTTTATATAAACCCATTAGCAAGGTAAATGACCTCTCAATACGCATTCAATACACAACGTCTACTTACATTGTTACTGCAGTTACATATCCTGAGTTGGTGCAGAAAATTATAAGTGAAGGCAGTACACAGTTTGTTTGTGAAACTTGCAATGATCTTCAGCCTGCTAATTTTACCAGGTAAGCCGTGCTGATTTTTTTGGAAATTCCGACTAAATTTAGTTGCCTACATTTGGATCGAATTCGGGTTTAATTATTCCAAATTCTAAATTCGTGTAATTTGGTTTATGTTCAGGCAAGCTAACTTTTAGCACTTTGAAATTACTTGAGAGCTTATTTCTTTATTCCCACTGTGTATATATTGTGAACCTAGTTGTTTAGAATATATAGTTAGATGTTTTTATTATATTGTCTTGGAGTCTTTTTTATCAGATTAGTAATCTGATTGGTGGCAGCATAAAACCACCCAGCGAAACGCTATACAACCCTTTACCCGTGGTATTTGCCGAGATAATTTTTGGTGGAAGTCCAGCCCCACTCCGACATACACTACATAAGCATGCAGGCTTAAGTGGTATTCAGCATGCTGTCAAAGTGGTGATGTTTCTGACCAATCCAGAGGTTCCAGGTTCCAAACTCAGTCAGAACACCAGCTATCCTGTTGAGGTTTTCTGTGGCTTTCCTCACTCCCTCTATGCAACAGCCAGGATAGGAATTAAAATCACCCCAAAACAGTTTATTATTAGAGTCAGAGCTACTGAGAACACCCTGTAAAATGTACTGCTGCATTATACAGACAAGAGCTACTGACAGCACTCTGTACAATGTACCACTGCATTATATGGACTAGAGTTACTGACGGTACCTTGTACAATGTATCACGTTATAGAGACAAGAGCTACTAAAAGCATCCTATATAATGTACCGCTTCATTATTACAGTCAGAGCTACTGAAAGTATCCTGTTCAATGTACCGCTTCAATATACAGACAAGAGTTACTAACAGCGCCCTGTACAATGTACCACTTCATTATACAGACAACAGCTACTAAGAGCACTCTGTATAATGTGCTGCTTAATTATTACAGTCAGAGCTACTGACAGTATCCTGTACAATGTACCACTTCAGTATACAGAGAAGAGTTACTAACAGCACCCTGCACAATGTACTGCTGCAATGTACAGTCAGAGCTACTAACAGCATCCTGTACAATATACCAGTCCATTATACAGTCAGACCTACTAACAACATCCTGTAGAATGTGCCAGTTTTCACAATATCCACAACCATTCCACACACCTACATGAAGCCTCCACACTAGCTAACAGATTGGAAGTATTTCACTAACCAGGTAGAAGATTGGTGTGTTGATGCCAAAGGAACTGATGCCAGTTGAAACCAACAGGATTCGTACTGTCTTACTGCGCAGTGTACTGAAGTCGAAGAATGGCAGCTTGTCATCTATCTTATTCTTGTCCTTGATCTTGCGCTTTTGGTTCTTGAGGTGCAAGATGGCGCGTCTCTGCGGGTGGTATAGCGAAGCAGAGCGGTAGAAGGTGCCGAGGATGAAGGTGAGGAACACCACTGCTGTAACAGCCTGCAGCCCCAGCCGCCAGCCAATAGCACTGCAACAGTATCATAGCACTACTAACATTTTGAGGGTCGCTCCTCATCCTGTCTGGAGTGTGTGGAGGCAGGTAAAGGTCAGGCTACACTACCGTGATTCTGAGGAGCTGTTGTCATTTTGCAGACAGAACTGTTGCGCATTGTGTCAAGTGTAATCTGTACATGTATGGGCAGTCAGTGAGATCTGAACTGTATGAAAATTATGAGTACTTATGCATGTAATCCTACTATAAATGCAACAATTATACCTTATGGCCCCCTTGATGAATGCCGACATGACAGCAATACCCAGACCACTGCCTGATACAATAAAGATTTCCACAAACTCACGGCGTCTCTTGAAGTACTGGGCCACCATAAGCGTGGAGCAGTCACGTGTCATGCCAACACCAATACCTGTAACAGTGGCACAATCAGTCTTAATATTATCTGTATCATTTTGCCAACTTTCCAAGAGATTTCCCCATCAAAAGTCTAAATAAACATTTGTTGTTTCCAATGCAGGATTGGGCAGAGCTGAGCACTGCAGAACGGGAGGCTCCATTGGTCACCACGTACCAGGAATGCTTTCTGCTGTACAGCAAGTGGTCCTGATATGAAATATTCCCTATATAATTCATATCTTTAACTTACATTCTACAAACAGATTCTGCTTTCAGCTGGACATTGTAAACATTACTTCAATGCTCTCAGGGCACATAAAAAATTTTCACAGATGGTGGGCACAACATACAACCCTTCCTGTTGTATTCCCTCCAGCCCCCCCTTACCAACGTAAACCAGCCAAATGTCCCTACTGCCACTGTCACATACATTCACTCACATGAACAGAACAGCTAGATGGCTGGAAAATATACAGTGGAGATGCTGAACATCTCATGGGAGATGTCCAGGTAGTAGATGCATGGGATTTTGGCCTACATCCTTGACTGCAACATGGTGACCTTTGTAACTGCTCATCTGAAAATCAGTTCTCTGCAGTTTTATTTGTGACAGTTGGCAACCCTGTGGTTACAGTACCTCTTTGCTGTCAGATCTTATGTCACTGGTGTGTGTTTGTGTGTGTACTCAATTTGCATCTAGGCTGTAAATAAAGTGGGTTTTCCTGGAATGTGAGTGTAAACTCCAAAAAGCACATTTTATGACACTCTGTATATGGTGAACTTTCCCTTATACCTACTGCCTACTGCCTACTTCACCGACTGGCTGCCTATGATCAGTATCAAGGCAATGTATACAGGGTGTGACACTGCACTTTGAAAGGTACTGTAGCTAAGTTGCAGAGGAAGCTGCTACCTGACGATGGAGGCAGCAACTTCCTCCAAAAATCTACTACCTATGTACCACACTACATGACATCACAGCCCAGGTGCACTGCGACGTCAACATGATATCACCACGACGCACCTATGACAGTCCCATAGCTGAAGAACAGTTGATGGAACTGCGAGGCGAATGACGTAAACAGACACCCCAGTGCAGTGACCAGCCCGCCGAGCACGGCTGTTACGCGGGTTGACTTGCGCCTGCAGAAGGCTATCGTCACGGGAGACACCAACAAGGCCACTGCGGTCGACAGCGCCCCTAGCCAACCTGCAACACACGCGGAGCAATGAGGTGATGCGTGGAACACTCGGTATACAGTGTTACTGTTACTAGGGCAGAGACCGGCTGTGGGGTCCACCCAGTCCGGAGACAAAACGGCCGAGGCGTGAAGCTAACACTCACCCTCCATCTAATAATATCTGCACGGCGTGCGACTGAATTAAACACAGCAATTATTTTATCTGACAAGTCAGTGTTCAGACCCAGCCTCACAGCAGTCAGTGGCAGCCTCACAACAGTGTTCAGATCTAGCCTCACAACAGCCAGTGTTCAGACCCAGCCTCAAAACAGTCAGTGTTCAGACCCAGCCTCACAAGTCAGTGTTCAGACCCAACCTCACAACAGTTTTCAGACACAGCCTCACAACGGCCAGTGTTCAAACCCAGCCTCAAAACAGTGTTCAGACCCAGCCTCACAAGTCAGTGTTCAGACCCAACCTCACAACAGTTTTCAGACACAGCCTCACAACAGCCAGTGTTCAAACCCAGCCTCAAAACAGTGTTCAGACCCAGCCTCACAAGTCAGTGTTCAGACCCAACCTCACAACAGTTTTCAGACCCAGCCTTACAGCAGTCAGTATTCAAACCAAGCCTCACAACAGCCAGTGTTCAGACCCAGCCTCAAAACAGTCAGTGTTCAGACCCAGCCTCACAAGCCAGTGTTCAGACCCAACCTCACAACAGTTTTCAGACACAGCCTCACAACAGCCAGTGTTCAAACCCAGCCTCAAAACAGTGTTCAGACCCAGCCTCACAAGTCAGTGTTCAGACCCGACCTCACAACAGTTTTCAGACACAGCCTCACAACAGCCAGTGTTCAAACCCAGCCTCAAAACAGTGTTCAGACCCAGCCTCACAACAGTGTTCAGACCCAGCCTCACAACAGTGTTCAGACCCAGCCTCACAACCGTGTTCAGACCCAACCTCACAACAGTCAGTATTCAAACCTAGCCTCACAACAGCTAGTGTTCAAACCCAGCCTCACAACATCTAGTGTTCAGACTCAGCCTCACAAAAGTGTTCAGACCCAGCCTCACAACAGTGTTCAGACCCAGCCTCACAACAGTTTTCAGACCCAGCCTTACAACAGTCAGTTTCAAACCTAGCCTCACAACAGCCAGTGTTCAAACCCAGCCTCACATCTAGTGTTCAGACTCAGCCTCACAAAAGTGTTCAGACCCAGCCTCACAACAGTGTTCAGACCCAGCCTCACAACAATCTGGAATAACACGACGTCGACAGCAGCCTCGGCGGAATGAATGACCTCGACACGCCGTGCCTACAGGGTATCAAATTCGTCACACAGAAGCTGCCGCATCGCATTTGGAACGCAAATGAGTCGGTTGCCAGGAGACCTTAATCATTAATACACACAGACGGCACAGCGCCTTCTTTCACTCATTTGTTTCTTACTGGTGCCAGCGATTTATGCAGTTCCGATACCAATTAACTGTTTTGTGTCTTTATGTGCTGCTTCCTGGACGGCTGCTTGTTCTCCGAACCTCATTTGCATGTTTTTGGCGCTGCCACAAACTCTTATCTGTCTGCAGACCAAACATCCCACACTGTCAGGACTTCTGGCTTACCAGCCACGTGACGTCGAGATATGACTGCCATTGTATTCACACGCTTCTCCACGGCCTCTTTCATATCTCATTCATCATTCTTTGAGCACACTAAGCGTCAATGAAGTGCTGCCGTCTTGTGGTGATACGCTGTCTTATACCCTCAATGCTCAACTGTATCTTCAACCTCAGCCTGTTCCTCACACGGAACACCCTCTGAATCACACTGTGAAGCATTTTCCATCCAAAGCTCCCACATATCGAAAGAGCGCTCTTCTGTCTGCAGGTTCCCAGGCTTCGCCTACTTGTCTTTGTGCAACGAGTGAAGATGAGCAAAATGCATTGGTGAGATGGAACGATACTGACAGGCGAAACAGAAGTACTGGCATACGAACTGTCCCAACCTGTCCCAGCGTCATCTTGTTCACCACAAATGTCTGTCCCGGGATCGAAACCGAACCTTCGCGGTGACAGGCCGGCGACTGATCGCCTAAGCCATGGGACAGTCCACTCTTACTTCGGCCTCAATGCTTTCGTCACAAAGAACACTGTCTGTCTCAGCACGGAATGTTCCCCACTCAATCACATTCACTCTATGAGGCCGATGGTTCATTTAAGACATAACAGCTGAGCTATATAGCATCGACAGTGAATGACGAACTGGAAAGGACGTGGAAGGTCTTCGACGGCCCTTGGTTAGAAGCTCGTCTGTCCCATTACAGGGGCTCGGTTCTCAGTTTGGGAGCCACACTGTGCTGGACGTATCGTCACAAGAGAAACTGCGTTCTTCTGGGCAGGGTCTGTCACACTTGGTCGACAGACGTGCACAGGGCGTAAGAAAGCTCAGCCGTCAAACTGCACGTACAGACGACTGACGAGAACGGCTTTGACCTTGACAGTGTAAGGGTTGTCGTATCTCCGGGCTAAACTTGACGAGAAACATCCGGCAAGAACATTTCAATCTGTGTCACTTCCCACTGCTCGGTTGGTAACATGCCCAAAGTCAAATTCACGCACAGCTCTGACTGCTGACCACATAACACCATTAACTCGCACACGCAAGACACGACTGCACTTCAACCCATCCTGCATTTATCTGTAATACAGCGACCACTGCTCACAAGCATGACGGTCTGACTTCCCCTGTGCCACCAAGGTCAACGATGCTCTCGTGGGTCGACAACAGCATTTAATGGGTTACCGTCACACAACGTTACCCCCGCCCCGCTTGACAGCAATCAGGCTCTTCTCACGCAGGCACGCAATTTGCTGATCACCTTGTGTCCGAACCCTCGCGCTGCCAAACCACTGAAGCAGCTCAGGAAACCGCGACGCCTTGCCACTGATGTCACAAATCACGTCGAAATAGTGACGTGACTTTACGGCTATACAGCACAGGAATGCGAACAGCAGTAACCGTTGCACGAGGGACGGGAGGATTCCGCGGACACTACCGAGCGTTTACAGTCCGTTCCAAAAAGAATGTCATGTGAACAGAGGCTCTGTTTACTTTGTAGGTTGAATTTTTTCACTATGTGAGAAACCATCATCTTTCTAAGAAGGCCTGACAGTGCCTGGCCCTTCGAGGGCTAGCCTAGCAGCGGCGCTCGCTGCTGCACAGCGGTGTTACCACAGCCGTGCTGTGAATGCTGAAGACCGTCACTGGAAGCCAGGCTGCTTCGCACAATGTAACGCACAATTGCAAACAGCACTGTACGCATGACGCCGGCACGTACCGTCAGATCGACGTGTGGTGACGTCACATGACGATGACATTTGAAACCTTAAGTTCGCCTACAGAACATAAAAAAATCCAGTCCATACCGCGCAGTAAACACTCTCCGTCTCGGTTATAAAAACCATTCAGTTAATGTTGTATAGTGAAATAATCGCTGTTTGTTCTGAGATCCACACAAAACACATAAATACACTGTGTGGGCAGAACGTAGAATTGCTGAATGTTAAACTGGCGGTACATATAGTGACCACTGGACATTGAATGTTTATGTTTTGCCACTCTGTTCTGACGAACTGTACACTGGGGTCAGCCACTCCAGTAATAATATAAACATGTATTCCTGTGCGCTCTCACTGCGTCATTAAGTGGGCGGGGCGCATCATATCGGGTGATAACCGTCATTACGGGATTCCTGCGCGTCCAGCCACTGAACCCAGCAACAATCTGGACTACCGCAATCATACGACGCTACAAACCGTCCAGATTTCGTGCATTCATCTGTTCAACAGCAGGACTATAATGGATTATAGTCACAAATACAGACCGTACCGCGTAGTAAACACACTCCGTCTCGGTTATAAAAACCAGCCAGTTAATACTGTATAGGGAAATAATCGCCATTTGTTCTCAGATCCACAGAGAACACATAATTATACTGTGTGGGCAGAACGTAGACTTGCTGAATGTTAAACTGGTGGTACATATTGTGACCACTGGAATTTAAAGGGTTATGTACCCTTATCAGTACCCCAGACTGCCTGCCGGTCAGTGACGAACAAATCGGTAAGTATGTGAAAGGAAGCTGTCGTGGCCTACTTTGACGTACGGTTCCATTCCCTCATGTGCACTCAATGACAACAGTCAGCCTCTGGACTGAGAGAGAGAGAGAAAAAAAGAGTATTACCAACAACACAAAGAAATTAAGGGAAACGGCCATGATACCATCCAGTTGCTACAAGATGGCGCACACGGAGGTCTTCTGTGAACCCTCCTTATCTTGAGCACGTACTTCATAGGTGTTACGGCCGGCTGGACTTGTCTCTCCATCACTGCCATGGTCTTCCGAATTCTCGTCGTCCCAACACTCACATTTTCGTTGTCTCTTGCTGCACAATATAAAGTAAGCAGGGGTTTCACAGGCCACCAGCAACAGTAGGCCCAGGGTTCAATTCCCAACGGGCTATTAGCACTTCTCTGGGTACCTTTTACCAAATGGACGGCTGAAGCGTGAAACAGTTCATTTATAACTCTCAAGTGCACAGCCACAAATCTCCGCGCCTCTATACGCCCTCGGACATCTGCACGACATTTGAAGTTCTCAAAGCGATGTAAAAGAATGCAGTAGACAGTTATAATACCAACGTTTAAAAAAACCGTCGGTAACTCTTTACCAGTCGACCATGACGTAACATCCCAGGAAACCTGAATCTTCATCTTCACCTGCACATTCACCTGCACCTTCAACTTCGTCTTCACCTTAAACTTGGCAGCTCAGTACTTAGCATCGCTGAATCAACACGCACCTATTTAATACGAATGACGGCGACAAGAAACGAAGCATTGCTATCTGGTGTACCTGAGTGCCAACATAAAAACCACGCGTCCAACAGTAAGCACGTCGGTAATGCAGGTCGCTGCGCCGGTACAGCAATATATGAAGATGCAGTACCGCCATCTCCTGCAGACCTTCTGACGGTCTACTGAATGCATTTGCGAGGAAACACGGGGGCCACGAAATGGCGCAGTTTCCGGTTCCGGAACAAACACCGGAATTACGTCGTTTCTTTTTTGTTTTACCAACTGAGAAAATGATGGGCCAGAACAACCGTACGGACTGTCGGACAAATAAGCGTCATTACTGCCAACATTACAACTTCTAGGTATATTTACTAAGCCAAAAGTCGTAAACAAAAGAAGAGAGTAACAGTGGCCACTGCCGAGAGCAAAGAAAACGCAAACCAATAGCGGAGAGAGACAGACGAAATTGCGGCGCGTTCGCAAAAGCCGTTGTCAAATGTACTGATAACCTATTCATATCCTTCCGTCGGTCAGTCTGTCCGCATGGAACAGCGCAACTCAGCCGCACGGTTTCCATAAACTTTTGTGTTTCTGATTTTTACTGACAAATGTCCACAGGTACCAGATTTGGTTACAATTACGAAACAATGACAAAACCTTCACACGAAGACATATTAGCGGTTATGATAGAATCTCGCTGTTACTGGCCCTTGTAACGGGGATGCAAAATGTACTCTGCGAACAACGAACTGAGGCGGAACACTTAACGGTCTGAACATAACAATCCTGCAAGATCGATTGCAAATCTCCCCGTTTACGAGGTCTCGCCTTATACGAGATGTCGATTATGATCGATTGTAAAACTCTTGCCAATATTTTCATAGAGTTTACAGCGTAGATTGTGTAAAACGTAAAAAACACGTGTACAGATATTCCCATTACAGTATTTATTCTTGCAATTTAAAATCTATGGATAAAAGCAGATCGAACATGTAAAGGTAATAGGCAGAGTTCACCCTTGAACGGGCCACGAAGGCCCAGAGGGGAAGTAAAGGTATATCTCTACTCTTTCTTTAACCTCGGCGCTAGTATTATGTTCTGCAGATATTTCCGAACGTGTTTGTGAATATTTTCAAACACCCGTCGTATTCTGCACAAAGAGAAACACATTTTTACGCGCTGCTGTGTATGAGTTAAAGTTTCCATACCCTTAAGAAAGAAGAAATACTGGAAGAGTTTGCGCAGGGAAGAAGTCAATGAAAGGTAAATGGAGAGAAAATTAAATGGCTCGTAACTTCAAGTAATGGGAAAGACATGCAGCACCCAGCGTCTTTGTGGTTGTCGGTATGGCAACGTAGACAAACAGAAGTGCGTTATTTAACGACGCTGTAGATTGCTAAGGTTATACAGCAATTATGACAGATGAGTAAATAAATATGGAGCGCTAGTCGAATGATACTGACAGGGAATGATACTGACAGGGAATGATACTGACAGGGAGTGATACTGACAGGGAATGATACTGGCAGGGAATGATACTGACAGGGAATGATACTGACAGGGAATGATACTGGCAGGGAATGATACTGACAGGGAATGATACTGGCAGGGAATGATACTGACAGGGAATGATACTGACAGGGAATGATACTGACAGGGAATGATACTGATAGGGAATGATACTGATAGGGAATGATACTGATAGGGAATGATACTGGCAGGGAATGATACTGGCAGGGAATGATACTGATAGGGAATGATACTGGCAGGGAATGATACTGGCAGGGAATGATACTGATAGGGAATGATA
>Ga0123355_10001430_pt1 | contig 33226 bp, 27 predicted proteins | sample TergutEmb28metaG_3_FD_89872 | JGI IMG/M metagenome (GOLD analysis project Ga0123355, IMG submission 89872) | Embiratermes neotenicus P1 segment gut microbial communities from Petit-Saut dam, French Guiana - Emb289 P1 | ecosystem: Host-associated > Arthropoda: Insects > Digestive system > Gut ...
CCATGAAGCAAAGAAATTGATAGAAGCTGACAAATTGATTGTGGACGAAAGTTCTATGATTGATATGCAGTTGGCGTATCAGCTTTTCAGCAGTCTTAGCCCAAAAACAGGACTGATTCTTGTAGGTGACTTCAATCAACTGCCGTCCGTGGGCGCGGGGAATGTTTTTATGGAAATGTTGCTGTGTGGTGCTATCCCGGTGACAAAGCTTGATGCAGTTTACCGCCAAGCTCAAACCAGTCGAATTAACCTTAACGCTCACGCCATCTTGAATAATAACACAGCATTGCTGTACGGTGAAGATTTTACGTTTATTGAAGCTTCAACCCCCGAAGCAACAGTCGAGCAGGTAAAACAAACCTTTTTTGAGTATGCGCAAGAACGCGGACTCGGAGTTGATAAGGTTCAAATTCTTTGTCCAATGAGGGCAAAAGGGGCTTGCTGCGTTAATGAACTTAACAAAGCAATACAAACGAAACTCAATCCTAAATCCGACAAAAAGCCGGATGTGCGTATCGGGTTCAACACGTTTAGGCTGCACGATAAAGTGATGCAGACGAAAAACGATAACGAAAATGACGTGTCAAATGGTGATGTTGGTCGCATTCGAGAAATAATCAAGGAAAGTGCTGATAATATTCGGGTTGCAATTGATTTTGGCGATGGTCGCAGAGTGGTTTACGACTATGAAGGGATGGAGTCCATTGACCTCGCATATGCCACTACAATACACAAAAGCCAAGGCTCGGAATACCCAGTGGTTATCATCCCCATTCTTCAGGGCGATTATATCATGCTCCAGCGGAATCTTATCTATACCGCTGTCACCAGAGCAAAATCCAAAGTATTTTTCATCGGTCAGAAAAAGCCGTTATTTTGGGGGATTCACAAATCTGAAATTACGAAAAGGAATACTGTTCTTGGGGCTTTAATTAAAGAAATGGGAACCTCTGACTAGCAGACTGAAAAGGTATAAAAGGGGTAGCCGCTATAGTCGCTATCCCTTTTTCTTATTTAATACTTTTCAGTGAGAATTCCCGCACCTATATGGATAACGGGAATTCCCACAGAAAAATGTTAATTGATTATTGTTTTAGCAACGATAACAGAAACTCATCATTCTCTTTTTGCCGTGCTGTAATATCTATGAGATATTGTCTCACTGCCAGATATTCGCTCTTATAAACAAACTCATCGTTATTAAGTATCGTAGAGTGGTCTTTATAAAGTTCACAATGAACGCGGATTTCCGCTATATTAATTTCATAGATTCCAGAAGAAACCTCCACATCACCTTGATACCAAGGATGTTCTTCGTGAAGTTTTTCGATGTTCACTTGCTCACGGGTTTCTTCGCCCGTCTGAATATAGGCATGTTCTTCCATAACAGAGGAGTTTTCTGAAGGTAGTGATTCACCATGCAAAGTCCATTGTGGGTTGATGAGTTTGACAATAAACCCAAAAAGGAAAGAAGATGGGGAGTTTACAGGTGGAGGGTCTATAGTGCCGTGCATATATCTTATTGACGGATAAATTCTCTCAAGAAAAGTCCAATATCCATCCTTGTTGTCAAAGTCATCGTACATCTCTTGAAGATATGGGGCAAACATGATTTCCTCTACTCTTTCGGGAATCATGTCGTAGAGCATGGCCAATATTTTACTGGTAGAGCTTTTTCTGGTCTCAAAAAATCTAACAAGATGAGCAAGGAAGGTCGGATTTTGCCTCGAAAAGAACAAGGCGCAAAAATATTCCTGAAAAGTGCGATGAGTAAAATGGTATCGGTTCCCCTCCTTGTAGAGCAAGCACAAGTTTGAGCAGAAATCGAAAGCTAAACTCCGGGCATCAGCCGGGTATTTTTTCATTGTTTGCAGGGAATCCATATATCTCATGAGGTCATCTTCCGTGAACTCAATTTTATTATCCACAAAAGTAATGAAGCAGAACTCTGCAAAAGCGTTATTAAAAGCCGTGGTATCAAAGCCGGTCTTGTGAATCCGTGTGAAATCGGACTTAGTAGCATCATGAGTTTCCGCAAGCGTAAAGAATGCTCTTTGGTAAAACTCGTGGTGCTTTTCGGGGAGACGGGCAAATTTATCATAAGTCATAAGCATTATGGTCAGCAATAGCGGATTTTCAATAAATGAACGGTGGCAGGAAGAAAGCCCTCCCTGAATCTCTCGGATAAAGCTCTTTTTGAACTCAGGTTCATTTGGTCGAAAATCCAGTTTGTTAATCAAATCAATTGACTGTTGTGGAGTAAATGGCATTAACTTTAGTACAGTAAATCGATTTAGGGATACAAAAGGTTGGAAAGAGCGCGATGAGATTACATATTTAGCATTGGGGAACTTGTCGGTTATCCTTTCTATCTCAATCTCAAACGCAGCAAAATGAGCTTCCTTAATCTCATCCATGCCGTCCATAAGCAAAAGAACCGAACCTTCGGTCAAGGCATTTTCTGTAGCTTCCTTTGTATAGCCCTTGCTTAAAAAATGAATAAATTTGCAAATAAAATCCAACATTGGTTCGCCGGTATAACTTTTTAGCGGGATGAAAACGGGTGTAAGTTGCAGTGTATCGAAATTTTCTATAGCGTCCAAAAGTAGATGGCGCATCATCATGGTTTTACCAACTCCACCATTTCCATCCAAAATAATAAAGTTAGACTGACTCATAAGTTTTGTTGCGGTTACGTTTTCTATTGCGTTTACATACTTCCCAGCAGAGGGTACTCCAACATTATTTGGCACATAAAAACCGTAAAACAATTTAGGTTCGTTGGCATAAAGTAGGGTTTTTATGTTCTTAAATTTTTCAGCAGCGTTTAACAAGTAGGTTTTCAAAGTTCCTGTATTAATTGGTAAAACATTTGTTCCTTCTGTGGGTTTCACAGGAATAGACACAGAGTTGATGTAATCTGTAGTTATCGCATCAACGCAATCTGCCCCATCCCTATTGTCCACTGTGACAACATAAAGAAATACTCCCGCCAGAAAATCAGCTAAGGAGAACTCATCCATATTTAGTACATCTTTTTTTGTTGCTCCTGAAATCATATCAACTATAGCATCGTCGTGGATAGATGCGTCCTTAGAGATGATGTCGCGGATAACGAAGAAAATTTTCACACGATTGCTTGGGGCGATTAAAGGAACTATCTCGGATAAAAAGAAAGCTATAGTTTTCTCGGCATCCGCATTCCTTGCAGAATTTACAACATCGCCTAAACTGTTTTCACCTTTCCCGTTTGGTAGTCCCTTTGTACAGTTAAAAAGAGCAGTGACAGCTTGAGAGGTCATTAGGCACTTACTATCTACTGATTGAACAAGAGCTTTTGCGAGGTCAATTTTTTTGACCCCTTCAGCAGCACATAACCAGAGAACACTAGAATATACACCAAAGCACATTGTCATATACCATTCCTCCTTTTGTGAAATGAGGTATCTGAATAATATTACAATTAAAACACTTCCCTTGGTTTTCTGGAATATTGTACAACAAATACTCGGATTTTGCTAAATTTATAGCCATATTGAACGGACAAGGAAATCATCCTCAGTACAAATTCTCTGATTTTTAAAGACTCTGAAAATAGATGTTTCTTGCAAAAAATCATGGTAAATATTGGTTCAATTTGCAACTCTAATACTTGAAAATAAATCCGGCGAAGTGTCGGCGAACTTTCGGCGAACTCACGGTGAAGGACAGGCAAGCCGATACATGTACGCTAAAAGCCCTAAAAATAAAGGTTTATTACATGTCGATTCAGGTGTTGGAAAATAAATCCGGCGTAACGCCGGCGAACTCTCGGCGAAGGACGGGCGAACTCCCGATGGTATATCCTGAATGCACCTTAAAAGACGAGTGCCACACAAATATTGTATCACACAGGAGATGCAAACGCACGTTTGATTAACGACACGCAACGACAAACATAATGTGCGAAAAGAGTAAATGGAAAGCATGTTCAATTCTTATCGCAAAAGGGGTTGCCAAGTGCATAAATACTTGATACAACATATCATATCCCAGAGTAGCGTGAGATAAATGAGATAACCACTTCTCATTGAGTGGCTGCTCGTCTTAAAGGGAGTCAAGGGCATTCGACCCTTGATGAAGACCAACACCAAAAAGAAATATCTAAGCTCTATCACAAATACCAGTTGCAGGTCATAGCAAGTATCTCAAACACACACCCGCTCTATCGGCTCCAAAAGGGAAAAGCTGGGAGGATGTGTCGCCACGACCGGGAATTAATATTTTCCGAGAGCGATAAACACAATTCTCCGACGAGCCATTGGCAAGGCTTAGCGATGATACCATAGGCGGTGATGTTCCCCCGTCCCTCAGTTCTTACTGCAAGCAACCGTTTATACGTTGCAGTAACACTTGTTGGGCGGCCCTCAGTGATTATTAGAACGACCCTGAGGGAACACGAGTCCTATCCATTGGCTTACACACCCGATGGACGGATTGGTGCATGGTGCGCTATTGGCCAATGGCGGTTTGAGGATGGAAATATTTTGATGTTTTTTGAGTAGATTGGGTTTTACAAATAGATTTAGCGCTCAGAAGGGGCGGACTGCTTCTTTTGGGCGCTTTACATAATAAAGGGAGGGATGCTACAAGGAAAAGGCTGTTACTTGAAGCGGAAAATCTTCAAGACAATCGAGACAGCGGTATATGTCTTCTGCTTTTTCGCGTGAATATCAGGAAGAAAGGATACGGCATTATGTTAGCAGAGAACATGGAATCAAATCATCAAGCGTTGACAGAGTACGGTGATTTGCTTAGCGTGGATGATTTGAAATCTATTTTTGGTATATCGAAACAAACCATTTATAAGGGGATAAAAGACGGCACATTCGGAACCCCAATAAAAATTGGAAGAGCCTATAAAATTCCCAAGATACATGTCCTAAAAAAATATTTTTATATTTTTTAATTAAGAGGCTGGCAGAGAGAGCCGTACATGTTATAATTCCCGTGCTATGCACTATATGGGTAAACGGCCTGTCTGTAGAAACAGAAAGGAGTCTATCTATGACTGGAAGTGTTCAAACCAAAAAAGGAAGACCAAACTACTTTGCTGTGCTGAACATATATGATGATAATGGAAAGCGCAAGTTAAAATGGGTCGATACAGGCATTCCAACCAAGGGTAATAATAAGAGAAAGGCTGATGAAAAGCTTAATGAACTTATACGTCGTCACGAAAATAGCACCATCGACCTTAGTAGTGACATTTATTTCCTAGATTTCATGAAACAGTGGCTTGAAACGGTCAACTTGACCTTGGAACCCACAACCTATGATGGATATAAAAGGATTTTTGACAACCACATCTCTCCACATTTTAAACCAAAAAGACTTCGTATTATTGACGTGACCCCCGCACATATCCAGCAGTACATTAATGCCAAGCTTGAAGATGTTTCTGCAAATACAGTGAGAAAGCACATGGCAAACATAACCAAGTGCTTTGAAAATGCAGTAAAGCAGAACCTTATTACTTTTAATCCCGCTAAACGTATTGAACTGCCTAAAAAGGTAAAGTACACCGGGGCGAAATTTTACAACGAAAAGCAAATAGAGCAACTTATTAATTGTTGCAAAGGAGACCCATTAGAAATTGTCATCAAATTGACATTAATCTACGGGCTTAGGCGAAGCGAGGTATTAGGGTTAAAGTGGGGAGCAATAGATTTAGGAGAACAAGTTTTATCCATTGTTCATACGGTTGTAAAAACAGGGCGCGTGGTTCACAAAAGAAATCAGACAAAAAACGACAGTAGCAGTACGACTTTCCCGATACCCGAAGTTATGGTGGAGGAATTGCAAAAATGGAAGGTGCAGCAAGAAGCACACAAACTATTGCAGCCTAACGACTACGTTGATGAGGGGTATGTATGTACCTATCCTGATGGAAGATTGCTTGCTACAGAATTTGTTAGCCACCACTTTGCATTGTTATTGAAAAAAAACGGTATGCCTCACATACGGTTTCATGATTTAAGGCACTCATCGGCAAGTTACTTAAAATATCTAGGTTTTGACCTTAAAGATATTCAAACTTGGTTGCGGCACGGAGACATCCAAACCACGCTAAATCTGTACACCCATCTGGACATGGAGGCGAAGAAAAACATCGCCGACAAATTAAATGCGAAATACCGTTCCTTTGAAACGCCGGAATGACGGAAAAAACAAGCTCAGGTGTTAGACAAAAATCCGAGCGGGTGTTAGACAAAAAACATAAGGGCGTTAAGCGGACGTAAGCCCAAAATGAATGGAGGTGGAAACTGTTAGACAAAGTGTTAGACAGAGGGCACTTTGAGGAAAAAAAGAAGGGCTTCCTGTGCCACCAGAAAGCCCCCAAACATTGATTGTTACAACGATGCCCGAGGCCGGACTCGAACCGGCACGGGTCGAAACCCACAGGATTTTAAGTCCCGGGCGTCTACCAATTCCGCCACTCGGGCTTTACTCATTTGCTATTTAGTACTTGCAATTCCAAGAACGTATTATAAACCAATATTTTATTAAGGTCAATAGTTTTGTGATTACAACGGGAATAAATTTTGATACAGCTCAATTATTTTAGAATCATTACCAGAGATTATTTATCAGGATGATAATAAGATTAATCACAGAAGTAAAATGTACACGCTTGCACATCAATTACATTGGTGACATAATGGAAATTACCTTGTTTATAAAAAGACTATGATAGGTTCATGTTCACGAATATAAAAGAAATGAATAAAACAGTGAAATTCAGGAGGGCAATATATGCAAAAAAAAATGATAAAAGAACTACCATACACATCTTCAATAAAAAATATGCCATTTCTGTTTTTGGAAATGAAACGCACAGCCATGTATTTGAACGATGGAAAATCCAAGGAAGATATTCTTGCTCTTTCATTAGAAAAAAATGTTTATCAGCTTGACAAAGAACAACGCAGACGTGAATTGCCCTTAAAAATGCTTGCTCGATTGTCCACAATAAATGATAACCTAATAAAAGTTATCGCTTCCAGCTATGACAACGATGCAAAATTGGTGGCTTTTTTTGCAATGATGAAATCGGACAGGCTACTCTTTGAGTATATGTATGAAGTTTTCGCAGACAAGTATAGTATCGGGTATAGAGAAATCACAAACATGGATTATGAAGAATTTATTGACCGCAAAATACAAAATAGTAATACAGTGGCTAGTTGGAAAATCGACAATTTGATACGTGTTCGCAATGCTATAAAAAACACTTTGGTGGGGGCAGGATTAGCCAAAAAGAAAGGTAAAGATTTAGAAATTCTTTTTCCGTTGGTGGATAGAGATTTTTGCAAATTGTTTGACCATGAAGATAAACCGTATATGAAAGCCATTTTGCTGGAAGTTTAGGAAGCTGTATATAACCCATTAAATGCAGCTTCTGATATTACAGTTGCAAATTGTAATATTAAGATATGAAAATGCTCATATTCTGTTTTAGTGTTGGGTATAAAAACCGAATACGAGCATTTTTTTAATTCTATTTATTTTTTCGCATTTTCACATGATTATTAAACCCTTTTTATACACGCGCCCAAACGGTTTAACTGTACATCCAATTGTTGATATCCACGGTCAACATGATAAATATCGCTGATTTCTGTAACACCTTCTGCCCGTAGTGCGGCTAATACCAATGCCGCCCCTGCACGCAAATCCGTTGCGCGAACTTGTGCCCCGGTGAGTTGTGAAACGCCTTCTACCACAGCACTGCGACCTTCTATTTTAATATCTGCACCCATGCGTTTTAATTCGCCCACCTGCATAAAACGGTTTTCAAAAATGGATTCGGTTATGATGCTAGTACCGTTGGCTGTGGCCAGTAAACTCATAAAAGGTGCCTGTATATCTGTAGGGAAACCAGGATAGGGAAGGGTTTTTATATCGCTTGCCACTGTCCCTCCTCCTTCTTCACTAAAAACGCGAATGCCATTTACTGTTTCCTGAACCTGCATACTAACTTCTTTGAGTTTGGCTGTAACAGGCTTTACATGGTCCATTACTACATTGGTAAGATGAATATCCCCCTTAGTAATGGCCGCCGCCACCATATAAGTTCCGGCCTCAATACGGTCGGGGATAACGGTGTGGTCGGTACCTTTCATATATTTGACACCTCTTATTTTAATCGTATCAGTTCCGGCACCTCGTATATCAGCTCCAGCGGCATTTAGAAAGTTTGCTAAGTCTACAATCTCAGGCTCAATTGCACAATTTTCCAAAATCGTTTGGCCTTCTGCTAATACTGCCGCCATAATAATATTTTCTGTCGCGCCCACACTTGGGAAATCCAAATATATTTTATTGCCTTTTAGTTTATTTGCACGAACTGTTACATATCCATGGGCTTGCTCTATTTGCGCGCCCAAAGCCGCCATCCCTTTTAGATGTAAATCTACAGGCCTTGTACCAATTGCGCAACCGCCCGGCAAAGGCACTTTGACTTCTCCAAGGCGTGCTAGCATTGGCCCCATTATTAAAAATGAGGCACGCAATTTGCCAACCAGTTCATAAGCCGCCTCATTGCGTTGAAGTGAACCTATTGTTGCAGTAATGGTTCCTGCGTCACGGTTCCAGTCTAGTTTTGCACCCAACGAAGTAAGCAATTGTCTCATTACTTCCACATCGCTTAAATCTGGAACATCACGGATAATATTGGACGATTCGGTCAGAAGCGTCCCTGCCAAAACTGGAAGAACCGCATTTTTTGAACCGCCTATACGTATACATCCCTTTAGTGGGGCACTTTGTTCTACAATAAATCGTTGTTCCACCGCAATACCGTCACTTTCTTTTTACTGTTAGCCAACTATCTTTTATAATTTGAGAATTCAATTATTTTAAGTATTCCCGTTTTGCAGGGATTAAAACTAGACTATTTCATTTATCAATGAACAAGGCTCTAAATAACAAAAAAATAACAAAAAACAGACTAGAAATAAGCCTGTAACCGTTTTGAACAAAGTGAACAAAAACGGCTACAGGCTATTTTTCACCTGTCTATTGCTAGTCTAGTAGCATGGAGACAGACTCTTATGCTTCAGCTTCCCTAGGGGTAACGGTGCTTACTAAGCTATTAACCCATTTTTGCGTTTCTATAATTATTATAGGTAGTATAGACAGCAAAAATACAATTCCCCATTGTTGAAAATCAAGAGGTACTACCCGGAAGATTGAATATAGGGCTGGAATCGTTGCTACAGCCACTTGCAGAAAAATTCCAGCAAACAATGCACCCACAAGATAGCGATTGCCTAACGGATTAATGGAAAATATTGAATTTTCGCTACGCATATTAAACGCATGGAATAATTGGGCAATACTTAGAACCATAAAGCACATTGTACGTCCTATTGCATAACTGCCAGGTTCATCAAAGTATACAATTCCGATACCAAAGGCCATTAAGGATAATCCGCCAATCATTACGCCTTCCAGTGCGATGCGCAAACCAAGCCCGTCTGCAAACATAGATTTTCTACTATCATATGGCTTTTGTCGCATAACTCCATCTTCTGCCGCGTCAAGACCAAGGGCTATGGCAGGCAAGGAATCCGTTACCAAGTTAACCCATAACAAATGAATTGCCAATAACGGCGATTGCCATCCTAGTATAAGTGCTGTAAAAATCGTTACGATTTCTCCAATATTGCTTGATAGCAGAAAATGTACTGCTTTGCGTATATTGCTGTAAATTCCGCGTCCTTCTCGTACTGCTTTTACTATGGTGGCGAAATTGTCGTCGGTTAGTATCATATCAGCCGCGCCTTTGGCCACATCGGTTCCTGTTTTGCCCATGGCGCAACCTATATCTGCTGCTTTTAGTGCAGGTGCGTCATTTACACCATCTCCGGTCATGGCTACTATTTCCCCGTTTTCTTGTAAAGCGCGTACAATTCGTACTTTATGGTCGGGAGATACCCGGGCGAACACACTGTAAAGTTCAATATTATCACTAAGTGCCTCTTCTGACATTTCGGAAAGTTGCTTCCCGGTTATGGCCATACTTCCTGCTGTAAGAATGCCTGTTTGCCGCGCAATTGCCTTTGCGGTAAGTACATGGTCGCCTGTAATCATTACAGGGCGTATACCTGCGGTTTTACATATTTCTACCGCTTCCGCAACTTCAGGACGCGGCGGGTCAATCATACCTACTAGCCCTAGAAGGGTGAGGTCTTTCTCAAGACTGTCCCCAGTATGAGGCTTATTATCCATTCCACGATAGGCTATTCCTAATACACGCAAGGCTTTTCCAGCCATTGCGGCGTTTTCCGTTATAAAATCATTTTTCACAGCGGCTGTAATAGGTTTGACCATACCATTGTCTTCGTAATGGGTACAGCGGTCAAGTAGCATATCCACCGCGCCTTTTGTAACAACTGTATAAGCCTTGCCGGGAATTAGTCCGCCACTAGCCACTACACTCATGCGCTTACGTTCAGAATCAAAGGGCATTTCTCCCACTCGTGGGTATTGTTTTTGCAATTCAGATAATAACTGGCCGGACATTTCAGCACTTTGTACTAGTGCAACTTCTGTTGGGTCGCCTATAGTAGAAGTGGCATTACTGCATATTGCACCTAAGGCAAGGATTTTGTTGCGTCGTGGGTCTTTGCTGGTTAATGCTCCGCGCGCTCCACTTATTTCTACCACTTTCATTTTATTTTGGGTAAGTGTGCCTGTTTTATCTGAACAAATAACTGTGGCACTTCCTAAAGTTTCAACCGCAGGAAGTTTTCTTATTATTGCATTGGAACGTGCCATACGTTGCACACCAATAGCCAGCATGATTGTAACAATAGCGGGAAGTCCTTCTGGAATAGCCGCAACAGCCAAACTAACCGAAGTCATAAACATAGTAAAAGGTGGGATATGTCGCAGTAGTCCCAATAGGAATATCCCTACACAAATAAGCAATGCTCCTATCCCCAGCAATCGTCCCGTTTTTTCCAAACGCTTTTGCAATGGCGTTTGCGGCGAATCATGAGACATAATCATATGTGCAATGCGTCCAACTTCTGTATCCATGCCCGTAGAAACTACAACCGCCCGGCCATTTCCATATAGTACACTGGTACCAGAAAAAAGCATGTTTTTGCGGTCGCCTAGAGGCGTATCGTCGGCAAACAATAAACTTGCATTTTTTTCAGCCGGAAGTGATTCTCCGGTTAACATTGATTCTTCCACACGTAGGCTAGAAGCTTCAATAAGGCGTGCATCGGCTGGAACATAATCTCCAGCTTCCAATAAAATAACATCCCCCGCTACAATTTCATCAGTAGATATTCGTCGCGGGTTCCCGTCGCGTAGAACAACAGTTTCCGGCATAGAAAGTTTTTGTAGTGCTTTTAGTGAATTTTCAGCCTTAAATTCTTGTACCAGTCCCAAAATAGCATTTACAGTTACAATAAACAAAATTATTATCGGGTCTAAGAAATCGCGTTCGCCATTGACCAAAGACACCGTTAACGAAACTCCTGCCGCCGCCAATAATATGATTACCATAAAATCATTAAACTGCGCAAAAAATCTAAGTATTAACGGCTTTGGCTTAGAACCGCTAATCGCATTTGGGCCGTCTTGCAAATATCGGCTTGCCGCCTGTTGCGGCATAAGTCCTGCTTGTGGGCTTGTTTCCAACTTCTTGTATATGTCTTCCAGCGGAATGCCCTGCCATTTCATTACCCCACACTCCTTACTATTACATTAGTACATGCAGTCAATATATGGCGTGTGGGCTTTTTTTATGCAAGAGAATAAGATTTTAGGATTTGATATTGAAAAGCTTTACGGTGGTTAGAAATGTTTATCAAGATAGAAATGCTTAACACTAGTAGCTATAAAAAGGTGTACTTTTTTATAAAGGTCGGGTTACGTATTAACAAACACTATTTTGCTAAATTATGCCTTGAAAGACGCTACTTTTTGTGATATACGCGCGCAGATATGTGCATCTTGAGACAGAAGAACAAACTACATTTATGATATAATTGGAGTATGCTTTTGATTGAAAAGTTTTACTAAAGGAGAGTTTTTATGCGTTTAGACAAATATCTAAAAGTAAGTCGTATTATTAAGCGGCGTACAATAGCTAATGAAGCCTGCGATGCCGGACGGGTAACAGTCAATGGAAAAGTTGCTAAGGCTTCTGCGGATGTAAAGCCTGGCGATATTGTAGAAATTCAGTTTGGTAGCAATCGTACAAAATTTGAAATTGTGGAGGTTAAGGAGGTAGTGCGCAAGGAGGAAGCGGCACATATGTATAAAATTTTTTAGGTAATCATAGATTCAAAGGGCAATATAGATATCGATGTTGTCATATACCTTGCGTCAATCCCATATACATCCTATGGAACTTTTTATGGTATCCATAATGCTTAGGTAATATCTAGGGGGTTGGCCTTATGCCGGAAGAAAAAAAAATCAAGGGTGCATCCAAGCACTCAATCAATGTGGTGCGTCGCGAGAATTTGGCGGCCACAGGCGTGGTGGATGTGATTTCTTTTGATGAAGAAACAATTATTGCAGAAACAGAAATGGGAATGCTGATTATTCGCGGGAATAACCTACACGTTAACCGTCTGAGTTTAGAAAACGGCGAGTTAGCTGTAGGTGGGGAAATCAATAGCCTTACTTACGAAGACCAAGGCGGTCACTCCAAAGGGAAATCATTTCTTGGAAGGCTTTTTAGGTAACGGGGCATGATTCTTTCAATGTCGGAACAAACCGTTCTGTTTTTAACAACAGTGGCCGCTGGAGTAGTGATGGGATTTGTTTACGACCTATTTAGAATCATAAGGAAAAGTTTCCCGCACAATTCCCTTATGGTACAATTTGAAGACATTATCTATTGGGCCGCTGTTTCTTTTTTAATGTTCTATTTTATGCTACATCGTAACTACGGCGAGATACGCTTCTTTTCCATAGTGGGTGCGGCCTTGGGTATGATAATATATTTTTTCACGTTTAGTGTATTGATAATGAAAGTAGCCGGGGCTGTTATTGATGTAGTGCAGAGAGTACTATTGGCAGTGCTTCGCATTCTATTATGGCCGTTTAAGGTGCTATTGCGTCTTTTGCTTTGGATTTTTAAGCCGCCTATTCGTTGGCTAGGACGCAAATTTCGCAAGCAGACACAATTTGTTAAACTAAAATTTTACGCTTATTTGCGTAAAGTACGTAGGCATTTGAGAATAGTGCTTAGAAAAGTATAGGAGTGTTGCTTTTTATGCGTCATGTTATGCAACGACCTAACTGGTTTTTTTATGTGCCGTTTTGGTTGCTGATTGTAGTTATGTTTCTTGGTTTGATGATAATACAAGTTAGCCAATACAATGAATATCGTGCGCAGTTAAACGCGCTTATTGCGGATTATGAATATCAGCGGCGTGAAGCTGAGCGTTTATATTATCAAATGGCTTTTTATGGTAGCGATGCTTATATTGAACAGCAGGCTCGCGAACGTTTGCATTTTATTCGCCCAGACGAAATTATATTCCGGGTAAATCGGTAGGACAAAAAACTAAGAACATAGCAAGAAAATTTGCGGCATTTGCGTGATTGTTATATAATCGTATTGTCGTACAAGGAGAGCCGATGGGGATGTGTAATGATACAAGTTGTGATTATAGCCGATTTAATGCGATTGAAGCCATTGCAAAAGCATTTGCCAAAAGAAGATGGGCTTTCTGTTGTCTTTGCTACGGACAATATTAGTGAGGCAACCGTTTTTTTGGCAAAGTATTCAAGCACGGCAAATCGCGCAAATGGCGTTGTTGTACTGGATGTAAACACAGAAACAGCAAAATCTTTTCTGCCAATGTTAAAATCCCATAAAATCCCTTCTATTGCTATTGCTGAATCCGCCAACGAAGGTTTTGCTATGATGGAACTGGGCGCGTCCAATATGATGGTGCGAAATGGGCGTCAAAATGATTATTTTTATCGGATGCTGGCTATACGAATCAGAGCCGTCGCAAGTAAGGAGGGGGGACATGCCCCCCGTATATTGAAAAATGAGATTCCAGGGCGAATTAATAAATTTATTGTTATTGGTTCGTCTACTGGTGGAACTGAGGCAGTTGCGGCGATACTTCAGCAAATGCCTGAGACAGCACCACCTATACTGATTGCACAACATATGCCCCCTGTCTTCACACGCCTATATGCAGAACGTATTAACAATATTTGCCGTATTAGTTGTTGGGAAGCGCAGGACGGCGATAAACTAGCTACAGGGCTGGCTTTAATTGCCCCCGGTGATTTTCATATGGAGCTAGCAAGAACTGGAGACTCGTTATATGTTAAATGTACTCAAGGAGAACGAGTTTGTAACCAGCGTCCGTCGGCTGATGTGCTATTTGAATCAGTGGCACGAGTTATGGGACGGGAATCTTCACGAGCAATGGGGTTAATACTCACTGGTATGGGAAGCGACGGCGCGCAGGGGTTATTGCAGATGCGTAAGAATGGCGCGTCTACTATTGGACAAGATGAGAGTTCCAGCGTGGTCTATGGTATGCCGCGTGCCGCTTTTGAATGCGGTGCGGTTCAACGGCAATTGCCTTTGGATGAGATTGCGCACAATATACTGGAATGGTCAAAGTGAGGAGTTTTGTAATCATGAGTTTTTTGGAAAGCATTAAGCAACGCGCTAAGGCGGCGGGCAAAACGATTGTGTTACCAGAATCGTCTGACCCACGCACGCTAAAAGCCACAGATGCAATTTTGAAAGAAGGGCTTGCAAAGATTATCTTAATCGGCAATCAAGATTCGATAATGAAAGAAGCAAGTACACTTGAGTTGCCGAATTTATCAAATGCAACTTTTGTTGACCCAGCCAATTATGCAGAAATGGGCAATCTATCAGAAAAACTGGCAGAATTACGTAAAAGCAAAGGCATGACCCAAAGTGAAGCCGCAGAACTGCTAAAAAATGATGGATTATATTTGGGTTGTATGTTAGTAAAGGAAGGACTTGCAGATGGAATGGTAGCCGGTGCGGTCAATTCTACAGCAAATGTGTTACGTCCCTGCTTACAGATTCTCAAAACTGCACCTGGGATTAAACTAGTCTCCAGTTTCTTTATCATGGTTGTACCAGATTGTGAAATGGGTGAAAAGGGCGTTTTTCTTTTTTCCGATTGCGGCTTGGTTCAGAATCCAAGTGCGGAAGAATTGGCGGCAATTGCACAAAGTTCCGCAGAATCATTCAAAAAGCTTGTTAATGTTGAACCTAAAGTAGCCATGCTTTCCCATTCTTCCATGGGAAGTGCAAAACATCCAGATGTTGATAAAGTAGTGGAGGCTGTAAAAATTGCCAAGGCAAACTCTCCGCACTTGATGTTGGATGGAGAGTTACAATTGGATGCCGCTATTGTGCCTGCTATAGGCAAGCAGAAAGCACCAAGTAGCCCTGTAGCCGGGCAAGCCAATGTATTGGTTTTCCCTGATTTGGATTCGGGCAATATTGGCTATAAACTGGTAGAACGTTTGGCCAAAGCTGAGGCTTATGGGCCAATTACACAGGGTATTGCAAAACCTGTTAATGACCTTTCAAGAGGCTGTTCGGCAGAAGATATTGTGGGTGTAACAGCTATTACGGCTGTACTAGTATAGGAGGCGCGTTTTATGAACGTACTGGTTTTGAACTGTGGTAGTTCAAGCCTTAAATATCAACTTCTGGATATGGATACCGAAACATTGTTGGTAAAAGGGCTATGTGAACGTATTGGCATCGATGGATTTTTGAAACATAGTTTGCCGGACAAAGAGCATGAAATTGATGTTCCCATGCCTGACCATGAAGCGGCTGTAAAGGTTGTATTGGATGTATTGTTAGATAGCCGATTTGGTGTAATAAAATCTATGGATGAAATCCATGCAGTAGGGCATAGGGTAGTGCATGGCGGCGAAGAATTTAGCGATTCAGTTATAGTCAATGAAGCAGTTGAAAAAGCCATAGAAGACTGTTGCGAACTTGCGCCATTGCATAACCCACCAAATTTGGTTGGTATACGGGCGTGCAAAAAAGTTATGCCAAATGTCCCGCAAGTGGCTGTTTTTGATACGGCATTCCATGCAACTATGCCAGAAAAGGCATTTTTATATGCCGTTCCATATGAAATGTATGAGAAACATAAAATTCGTAAATATGGGTTCCATGGCACTAGCCACAAATATGTATCAATGCGTGCCGCAGAAATGATGGGTAAACCATATGAGCAATTAAAGCTTGTTACATGTCATTTGGGCAATGGTGCAAGCATTTGTGCTATTGACGGTGGACGCTCAGTGGATACTTCTATGGGCTTGACTCCATTGGAAGGGCTAGCAATGGGAACCCGTAGTGGCGATATTGATGCGGCTGTGATTCCATTTATTATGCAAAAAGAAAACTTAACTGCGGCACAAGTGGTTGATATATTAAACAAAAAATCTGGTATGCTTGGCGTTTCGGGAGTATCCAGTGATTTCCGTGATGTTACAGATGCCAAAAATAGCGGAAACAAACGTGCTGAAGCGGCTTTAGATGTCTTTTGTTATCGTGTAGCGCAATATGTAGGTTCCTATGCCGCTGCTATGAACGGCATTGATGCAGTAGTATTTACCGCTGGAGTTGGTGAAAATGCCGCAAATGTAAGAGAATGGGTATGTGAATACCTTACTTTCTTAGGTGTTGAAATTGACCCTGCAAAGAATAACCAGCGCGGTAAGGCCATTGATTTCTCCACGGATAATGCTAAAGTGCGCGCATTGGCGATTCCTACTAATGAAGAACTAGTTATTGCTAGAGATACTAAGCAAGCATTACAAGGGTAAAATGACAAAAATCATTCGCCTTAAATTATAGTAAACTAAAGCCAGCGGTTTAAGTTAAAACCACTGGCTTTTTTTATGCTTCTTGAAGAATATTTTTAGCTATATATCAATACATATGCAATATGGCGTATTTTACTAATCCAACCAAGGCCGCGGCATATGGTTACGTACATAATATTGATGTTGGTCATAGGTTTCTGTAAAGGCATGTGCCCCTGTTTCAGCATTGACCAACACATAGAATAACCAAGGCCCGTCAACTGGATTTAATGCCGCATATAAAGAGGCGCGGCCTGGTGCGCCAATAGGCCCAGCAGGTAAGCCAGCCACATGATAGGTACTATAAGGCGAAACAACTCGTAAAGCCTCACCATATGTGCGAGCCAAGTGTATATCCAAAGCATAAGCAACTGTTGCATCAATTTGCAACTGCATTCCTGTCCTCAAGCGGTTATATATAACCCGCGATACCATTGGCCTTTCTGGGGGATATCGGACTTCTCGTTCAATCATAGAAGCTATGATTACTATTTCGTCCACGGTGCGTCCCATTTCTTCGGCCTGCATACGCCATGTGAAATCAAACACTTCGTTAAACTGGCGTAGCATCCTATCTATAATTTCGGTGGGCGTTGGGTTTGGGTTAAAAAAATAGGTGTCAGGGAAAAGATATCCTTCCAAACGACTTGGCCGTCTGCCTCCAGCAACCAGTGGTGGGCGCGTTGGAATATCATGTACAAATGCAAACCCAAAATCAGCATATTCAGCGGCATACAAAAACTGTTCGGCTGTAAAAAAACCACGTTCTTCCAAATATATGGCGAAATCTCTAACTGTCCAACCTTCCCGCATTCTAATTCTGACCTGGTCACCCAGTTCAACGTCATCCGATGGCGGCGAACGCAAAGTATGATTGATACGCGTACCCGACATATTGGGGTTTAGCCTAAAAGTTCCAGGCTCATAATCAGCTCGGCCGCCACCAACCAGCCACATTTCAGCCTGATATAGCATGGCATGTTGCACAATTCCGGCTTCTTCCAACAATTGTGCAACTTGCGCAACCGGCGTTACGTCTTCCAGTACAAATACTACTGTTTCATTGCCTCTTTCGGCTGTTAGTACATCAGAAAGAGAATCTCCTTGTTCAAAGCCCCATTGCGCCACTTGATATACTGCAATGGCCAAGGCAATAAATATTAACGCGTTAAAACTTACGCCAAGTATCCATGACAAAAAATTAATTACCGTTTTCATAAAGCAATTACTCCTTTCACATATCGCAGATATAAAAACTGCGGCCCAAAACGCATCCTTTTCAGGAAGCTTAGCATTTCATAATAGCAATTCTTCATCAAATCTGCCTCGCGTTCTCCCAAAGGCTCTGCGCCATAACGTGCTTTATAATATATCTTATTCAAGTCTTGCAGAAATACGGTATCATTTGCAAAGCCAAAACGATATCGCAATCTCTGTCCATATACATGGGGCGTTTCTCCCTCTTGAATTGGATAATTCCAATAGGTAGTCATTTTTAGCAACCCCTGATAATAATATATTGCACGATTATTTGAATCCAGTTTTTGCAAACGATTCCGGCGTACCAAGCGAATAACCTTTTGTATTATCAAAAATGCCGCCATTCCCGCAGATACAACCGCCAAAATACGTAATGCAATTTCCCACCATCTTACTGGGTTTTCTTCAATACCTTGAACACCTTGCATAGGTGTCATTCCATCCCAAGTTGGAACGAATGTACCGCCTTGGCCTTGTTGCATTAGCATTTGCATAAGCATATAGTGTTCTTCGTCAAACCAATCCATATCACCGAAAAGTTCATAACTTGATGATGACCCAGTTGCAGGTGTGTCATACAATGCGGTTACATAGGGTGCTGTGGTTTCCACTATAAGCCAACCAAAACCTTCAAAATATACTTCTACCCAAGCGTGAGCGTTACGATTTGTTACGTTAAATAAGCCTGTATCTGGGTCGCGTTCTGGTGGAAGCAAAAAACCTTCCACATACCGTGCCGGAATTCCAATTGCGCGGCTCATTACTGCCATTGCTGAAGCATAATATACACAATACCCTTCCTGTCCGTCATGCAAAAAGAAATCTACAAAATCACGGTCACGGGGAACCGCTACGGGTGACAAAGTATAAGGAAATTGTATTAAATATGCCTGTAATGCCCGAATACGTTCGTAATCTGTATCATAATCTGCGGTAATATCATGGGCTAGTTGTATAACCCTTTCAGGAAGGGTATCGGGCAGAGCCAAATAGTGTTGATATACAAAATCAGCATATTGGGCTAGCCATTCATATTGGTTTAATACTGCTGCCATATTCGCTATCCACATGGCCGTACTATTATCAATACTATTAATACGTTGCGCAGGCTTAGTGGCTCTACCTTGAGGACTAATGCTGTAATCAGCAATTAACCAGTCAAGTCCAATTGTGGTTCCTGCTACAGCTCGCAAAAATTCTTGCGGTATGCGGTGTCGGGTTGATGAAACGGAAATTATCATTTCATCATAACGAGTGATTCCAAAAGCACTCAAAATAAAATGTCTTGTATACTCTCTAAACTCCATAACATATTGACGGCTATTTTCATCAAATTCTAAAAGCACTGAACCTATTTCTTCTTCATATTCATCCACAATATCAAGGAAGTATAGTGGGTTTTGTGCGATAAAGGCCATACCACGATGAGAGTCGCCGTATAATGGGTGGTGGAATCTCAAGCCATCAGCCCATTGGCGATATAACCCTCTACGGGACTGCATCAAAACATCGTTAACACCCGGATTACGGTAATCCAAATCTAAAAAGGAAAACCGATAAACCGTATCGCGTGGTAATAACTCAGCCATACGCATATCACCAGAAGCATTAACCATCAGATTATTTAATAAGGAAGAATCACCAAATACTAGGTCAAGACCACGAGGAGGCCGAAATAAACTTCCAGTACGATTATTGCCTATTACTACAGTGACATCACGTAGTGGCATATATGATGCAATTTGAAAGTTATCGTTATCTAATCTTTCCAATTGCGTGGTTGCCCAAAACAAAGCACGTGCCGTTTCCAGAACTTCTATATCCACTGGATTGCCCACTTCATCTAGCAGAAAAAACTCTGGAGCATCAGTAGTCCAACCATAACCAGTGTATATATTATGAGTAATCCCGGAAAGATAAACACGTCGATGTGCATCTACAGACATAACAGGCCGATTATTTGGCGATACAGGCCCACCCAACCTACCACCTGCATTAGCAAATCCCGTAGTTTGGAAGGAGAAATACCTAGGATTAAAAGTTAGGAAGAAAAAATCACTAATGGCTTCAATGGGTGAATCCATAAACCGTGTAAAGGCAGTATTTTGAGCAATAGGATTAGGTATAGGTGAAGTTACAGAAAAAAATACCAAAACAGCGCAAGCAGGCATTGCAATAAGTGCGGCGCGATTCTCCCCTTTACCCTTATTTTCAACCCCCTGTAATTTGCGTACCAACAGTACACAAAAACAAAACAGGAAAATAACAAAGCCTGATAGGGGTCGTGGATAATCCATAATCCAGCTTACGATAAAAATGGACGCGCCGAACCCTGCTAGCAGATAAAAATGAAAATGCACATACAAACATACCGCAGTAAACAAAGCGGTTAATAAGCAAAGTACTAATACCGTTGGCCATAGTAGTTCTTCTCTAAAAATATCGGGATTCTGAATAAGCAAAGCCATTTCATTAATAAAAAGCCATTGTTCTTCCATCCTATCCCGCATACGAAAAATAACTGCGGCTACAAGCAATATAAATGCCATAGTGCCTAGAATTGTCCAGCGGTTCCAAAAGACCAACATAAACAACAAGAGCATTCCCAATCCAACCATAAAAAGTGATAGAGGAGATACTGTTAATACTGATGCGGCAAGAATTGAGGCATTAATAGAAAAAACATATAGGCTACCTATAAGTAAATACAATATGTGATTTTCTGTTCGTCTTGTCATTTTGCAAACGCCCCCTTTATTTTACACAATCCCTATACATTTTTAACAAAAAATTACACAATCTTTGCACAAGGCAAGCCACTGCCTTCTAATTTGGCAAAAACCCTTTCAGAGGCTTTGTCAGGTGTTCCACCTGATTGAAAATACATTACTGCAATAAAATGCCCAATGCGAAAAGCATTTAATATCCGCTCGTATAGTGTGGTGTCTAATACTGCTGTTAAGATTATTACATTTACACTAACATGACGCGAAGATTCATTCAAAAAGCGGTTCAAATCTTCATGTATAGGGTCATTTGCCTCGTTGCTTTCAAAAGATACATTAGCCAAAATATCATATAGGGATTCAAAATCGCCAATATGTTGACCTCTCTCCCGTATATTCCTGCCAAATAATAGTTCTACTGGCATTTGACTGCGCAAGCAGTATTGTACTACTGATACTGCATACTCAATCATTTTGTCTTCAAGCATTACACTGGTTTTATAAGGGAGCAGGATTTTATTTGAATCCAGCATTACTGTCATGGTATTGAGTGCTGATGATTGATAATTTTTTACAATCCATTCACCGCGCTTGGCGGTAAGTTTCCAGTGAACTTTTTTGATTGGGTCAGAAGGTAAATAATGGCGGACATCTGTTATTTCTGTATTATCCTCCTGCGCCAAGGATATGTTGGCTGGAGCCTTTGACATTAAGTGCATTGCCACACCAAGATATTCTAAGCTAGTTAGTTGTGGATAGGCTAGAATATTCAATCTGGTAGAAAGTTTGCGCCGCAACCGAAACAACCGTAAAAAGTCTACAACTTCCAATGAATCCAATCCCAATTGATATCGCCCCCTGTATTTAATCATAAAGTTGATTGTAATACTAAATGGCGACATAAATGGGCGTACATCAATGGTTTTAGCTTCTGCATCTGTTTGTATTGCAAAATGTTCTCCAACAAAATAGCACTTTACCGCACCAAACCCAGCTGGAGTACGATTTCGGAAAGTAATGAAATAGCGATTAGAGTCGCCCTTGGTAACAATACTTTTTTCTGCTTTTTGTGTAATGCCTAGGCCATATAAAGTAAACAAGGCGAATATAAGCGATATTACAGGCATGGATACCAATGCGTACAAAGTCATAAACATAAAGGGGTCGCCGTATGCAATGGCGGCAATAGTCACGCTCCCCAGCAATAGGCCGTAAAGTACCCGGTTACGTTTCACAGCGGTGCCGCCACAGTGGCCAACGCACCTTTTACAATATCCAATGCTGTGGTTTTGCGCAATTTGGCCTCCTGTTTTAGTATAATGCGGTGTTCCAATACATGGGGTGCCATTTTGAGTACATCGTCTGGAGCTACAAAATCACGTTCGTTGTATAATGCCCATGCTTGCGCCGCCTTAAATAAGCAAAGGCTTGCCCGAGGGCTTGCGCCAAGGACTACATCGCTATGTTCCCGCGTATAACGTGTTATGTTTACAATAAAATTGTTGATTTCGCCGCTAACATAAACATGTTCCACTAGCTTTTGAATAGCTATTATACTTTCGCCTTCTGCCGCTGGAGCAAGAGTGGTCATAGGGTTGCCTTCACGAAAACGCTCCATCATTCGGCTTTCTTCTTCGGCGGTGGGATAACCTAGTGAAATTTTCATAAAAAATCTGTCTAGTTGGGCTTCTGGCAATGGATATGTGCCTAAGTATTCTACTGGATTTTGGGTAGCCAAAACAATAAACGGCTCTGGAACAGGATAACTATTGCCGTCTACGGTAACTTGGTTTTCTTCCATAACTTCCAGTAGGCTAGATTGAGTTTTTGGGGAGGTACGGTTGATTTCGTCAGCCAGAATAAACTGGCTCATTACTGCGCCAGGGCGATATTCAAAATCACCAGTGCGTGGATTAAAGGCGGAAAAGCCAGTTATATCTGATGGCATAATGTCCGGGGTAAACTGTATACGCTTAAACGAACCGTTTACCGAACGCGCAAGAGCCGATACCATGCTAGTCTTGCCCACACCAGGAACATCCTCAATTAAGGCGTGCCCACGGCAAGCTAATGTCATTAGCACCAGTTCTATAGAATCGCGCTTGCCAACAATAACTTTCTCTACGTTATGCAAAATATGTTTCAGGCAAGTTACGGCTTGTTCAGTATTTTTGATTGTTATCATGGGCAGACTCCTTGGAGGGTATTTTTACTAGTTCTTTTTTCTAACTTTATTTCTACTAACCAAAAACTTTATTCAAATTGATTTCACAACCAGGTAAAATGTGTACTGGTACGGCGGTTGTATCATCATATTGGGTAAATTGGTATTGTTCATCTTGCAAAACATATACATGTAGACATTCCGCCTCTGTGTCAACAATCCAGTATTCGCGTACTCCAGCCTGCTGATACAGATTAAGTTTTAGCACTCTGTCTCTTCTGGCAGTACTTGGCGAGAGAATTTCTACTACCATATCAGGCGCACCGTGATATATTCTGTCGTCTTGCTTTGAATGGTCGCATATCACTACAATATCGGGTTCCAATAGAGTTTCCTTTTCTGCAAAAAGCCTAACTCCAGTGGGAGCAGGGTACACCTTGCATGGCTTGCCATCTAAAAAATTAGCAAGTTGACGCGATAATTCCATTAAAACTCCTTGATGCCTAAATGTAGGCTGTGCCATCATAAACAACTCCCCGTCAATAATCTCCGCCCTCACATCCTCATCCCACGAAAGCAAGTCCTCACAAGTATAGAACTCCTTTTGGGGTATATCTTTGCGCAATTCGTTTTGCAATAAAGACATATATCTATTCTCCTTCCGCTTTTTCATGGGCTTCATATAGCTCCAACAATTTTTCTTCTAGCGCGGATTTTTCTGCAAAAAGCTTTCCGGCGGCTTCTGCATCGCGTCCGACTTCGTCAAGTGCCAAACGAGCATCACAATCTGCAATTTTATCTTCTATTTCTGCTATTGATTGTTCCAGCCTTTTTAGCTTTGCATTTCTTTTTCGCAATTCTGCTTCCGCTTCTTTTTTTGCTTTCCAATCGTTTTTAGCTGATTTTTCTGGTTCTTCATGCTTATTTGGTACGGTGCGGGTATTCGAGGTAGTCATATTTTCAAAGGACAACTCACGTTTCTTTTCTACATAGTAATCATAATTGCCCAAATATTCTGTTATTCCGGCACTAGTTAGCTCCAGAACTCTAGTTGCAGTATTATTAATAAAATAGCGGTCATGGGAAATATATAATACTGTGCCTGGAAAATTCCGTAACGCACCTTCAAGAATTTCCTTGGAGAACAAATCCAAATGATTAGTGGGTTCGTCCAACAATAGAAAATTCGCGCCCCCAAGCATAATTTTGGCCAAAGATACTCGACCACGTTCGCCGCCGCTTAGCAAAGACACAGGCTTAAACACATCATCACCAGTAAACAGAAAAGCCGCTAGTACATTACGTATTTCTGTTTGTGTTAAGCGTGGATAAGTATCGGCAAGTTCCTGAAAAATGGTTTTTTCCTCAGAAAGATATTCTCCAGCCTGGTCATAGTAACCTGTATTTAGATGCACGCCTTCACGTATACGCCCTGTTATAGGAGTATGTTCCTTTACCAAGGCGCGAAATAATGTTGTTTTGCCAATACCATTTGACCCAATTAGTGCAACTTTGTCACCCTTTTTCAATGAAAATGACACATCGGTAAATAAAATTCGTTTGCCATATCCCATTGATAATCCTTCTACATCAAGTACCTCGTATCCAGTTTCTATGCTTGGCGTAAGCATTAGACGCATATGCTCAGGCAAAGATTCGGGCTTATCCACTTTTTCCATTTTGTCCAGAAGTTTCTCGCGACTTTTGGCGCGAATAATCGCCGCCTCAGTTTTGAAAGAGCGAATGGTTTTGATTATCTTTTCCTGCCGCTTAACTTCTTTTTGCTGGTTAAGGTATTGTCGTAGAGCATTTTCGCGGTTAATGGCCTTGTGTTTGGCATAAAAAGTATAACTTCCGTTATATACCGACGATTTTTTATTTTCTATTTCGATAGTCTTGGTTGTTACTCTGTCCAAGAAATAGCGATCATGGGAAATCAGCAGTATTCCGCCACTATACCCTTTTAGATATTCTTCAAGCCAACTAATACTTTCAATATCAAGATGATTTGTAGGCTCGTCCAGTAAAAGCAAATCAGGGGCGGTCAATAACAACTTGCCCAACATTGCACGGGTTTGCTGACCCCCTGATAGGCTTTTTAATGGCAACTCCCATTGAGTTTCAGAAAAACCTAGCCCTTTAAGCACACCTTTTAATCGGCTTTGGGCTTCATAGCCTCGCTTTTTTTCAAATTCTGACATTAATCTGTCGTATCGTGTCATAGTATTTTCCAACGTCTCGTTGGATTGCTTGGCCATATCCTTTTCCAATTGACGGATATTAGACTCCAACTGACGTAGCGGTTCAAAAACGGAATCCAGTTCTTCAAACAGGGTATTGCCACTATCCGTTTCAACCAACTGTGGCAAATAGCCTGTCTGCGCGCCAGTGGCGCGGATTATCTCGCCGCTGTCCGGTATCCATTCTCCAGTTAGAAGCCTAAATACTGATGTTTTGCCAGCACCATTTACCCCTACCAGTGCCGCTTTTTCCTTATCTTCCAGCACAAAGGATACACCGCATAAAATTTCGCTGGTGCCAAAAGATTTTTGGAGTTCATTGCATATAAGTAACACGTTTAACTCTGCACCTTTTCCATAAATCGCACTTCATCCACTATGGCTCTAACATGAGTACCGCTTCCTATTTCTCCGCGGCTATCTTTTGCAGATACTTTGAATGCAACTCGACGACCATCTACACTTTCTACTGTAGCTGTAGCATCTACTCTCATACCCAAAGGCGTGGCCGCCATATGAGAAATTTGTACTTTTGTGCCTACTGTTGTTTGCCCTGGTTTTAATATATCTGCTAAGCATTCGCAAGCGGCTTTTTCCATTAATGCAACCATCATAGGTGTACCAAATACTTCTAAACTTCCACTTCCAACTGTTTTTGCTGTATTGCTATTATCAACGACCGTCTGCACTGTGGCAGTCTTACCAACCTTTATCTCCATTGTTTCCTCTCCTTCTTAGATTAAAACCTTGTTTTATTTTTGATTTTTTCGCCCATTCCTTAACGCAATTCAAATGACATGAAATCAAAACTTCCTTTGCCTTCAAAAGTGAAATAAAGGGCATGTGTACCATCTGGAATATCCAATGGCGCGGAAAAATCCAGCCAACCATGGCGGGCATCTATTTTAATTTTTGCCATAGGGGTACCCCCTCTTAAAATTGACACATTAATAGTGCCTTCTGCGTCTCCTCTTACTTTAACAGAAACAACATTTACATCTTTGAATTCAAAATATTTGAATCCTGCTACAGCACCATCAGAAAAATTTGCAATATACTGACTTTTGCTTTCTCCGTTATGAACTTCATTGCAAGCTTCTCTATCTTCACCATCTTGGGTGAAATAAGGATGTATACCCGCAGTTAAGCGTTTATTATGTGGGTAGAATGTACATCCTTCCTTAGAAATCAGATTACAGGCTATACGTGCCTCATAAATGCCTTTGCCCAACAGTACCCCATTATTTAGCCCGCAACTTGTAATTTCGGCCTGTTTAATGGAACCATCCGGTTCAAAATAAATTTTTTCGGCACAAGCTTGCCGCGAAAATTGATGCAAATTAGTTTGCCTATGATAAAAAACATACCATTGCCCATTTACTTCTACGATCCCACCATGGGTATTTCCAAGATAGTTTAATGAATCTTCGCGTTTACGCCCGTTTAGGAAAATATCACCAATGCTTACTAATGTACCCCCAAATACATAACCACTATCTGGATGGTCACTTATGGCATAACATAGTTCGTGGCTGTTTATAGTAGAGTAGACCAAATAGTATTTACCATTGATTTTTCTGATAGAGCTTGCTTCAAAGTGTTCATGTCCTTCAAAGCCTGTACCTTCCGACGCACCTGCTGTGGGAAGTAAAGGTTTAGGTTCGCTCTTTATAGTTAACATATCTGGTTCCAATTCCATTACAAAGCTTCCAAAAGAACTGGATGGCCTTCCATTACTAAAATGCGGTATGGATTTAGGGTCAGGTGCGAAGCCTGAATATAAATAAACTCTTCCATCATCATCCACTAGTACGCCCGGGTCAAATTGATACAAATCATCCAAACTTGCCCCGATAATAGTACCATTTGGACGTTTTACATATCCATAAAATTGATATTCTCCTGCTGGAGTATCACACACTGCCACGGACATAATCCCGGCAGAATCAAAGGCATAGTATAAATAAAATCGCCCATCCGGCCCTCTTTTTACATCTGGGGCAAACAAATTACGCTTACCATCGGGATTCATAGGGTCTTGAGTTTTTTTGTAAATTACCCCTTCATAACGCCAATCGCTTAAATTACCCACTGGAGCTGACCAGCAAACATAATCATTTAGGCAATAAGCCTTGCCGTCAAAACAATCATGAGAGCCAAAAAGATACAAACGACCACCAAAAACATAGGGTTCACCATCTGGTATATATTCGTAGCTTGGCAGAAATGGGTTGAAAGCCTGCCCTTTCATTATTAACACTCCTCTTTACTCCTCAGTTATTTGTTCTATAAGTAAATTCGATAAACAATAAACTAGAATTTTTCCGTTTGACAATATTTCCAGCCTATTATACCATGAAACTAACCAATGAAGGAATCCTGTGAAGGAATCCTGATTTTTAACTTATCTCAAGGAGGATTATTTATTATGTCAGTTCCAACCCCCCATATTACCGCAAAAGAGGGCGATTTTGCTAAAACAGTGCTTATGCCTGGTGACCCTTTGCGTGCAAAATTTATTGCAGAAAATTATTTGGAAAACTTTAAGCAAATCAACGATGTACGCGGAATGCTAGGTTTCACAGGTACTTACAAAGGAAAACCTGTGTCCGTAATGGGTAGTGGCATGGGTATGCCATCCATGGGTATTTATTCCCATGAATTGTACAATTTCTACGGAGTAGAAAATATTATTCGTGTAGGCACTGCCGGTGGTATTAACAAAGATTTGGATGTGGGTGCTGTAGTAATGGGCATTGGTGCCTGTGCTGAATCCAATTTTGCTTCAAACTTTGATATTCCGGGCAATTTTGCTCCTATTGCAGACTATCGCCTTTTACAGGCGGCACAAAAATCAGCGGATGCATTAAAAGTCACCCTAACTGCTGGCAATTTGCTTTCGTCGGATTTCTTCTATGTGGATAACCCTAGCAAAATGGAAGTATGGCTAAAAATGGGCATTCTTGCGGTAGAAATGGAAGCCGCTGCTTTATATATGAATGCCGCTCGTTTTGGAAAAGCCGCCCTTTGCATTTGCTCCGTGTCCGATACGATTTTTACAAAAAAAGCTTTGGGTGCAGATGAACGCCGCACAGCATTTACCCAAATGATGGAAGTAGCCCTAGGTATGATTGAGCATTTGTAATATATTTGTGATGTTTTGCAATAGTCTGTATTATGAGCAATAGTTATAGCAACCTCGTGTCTTCTGTGTGAAAGGAATGGTCTTCTACAATGAAAAAACAGCTTTGTATTGCTTTTCTGCTTGCTACAATTTTCTTCATAACAGGATGTGGTGAAGTTGACAATATTTCTGATGTTGAGTTTCATGAGGAGATTATTTCTTTTGCAGACATTGATTTATATGGACTTACTCTAACTATTTCCAACCCATGGGAATTTCAGCATTTGGGGTTGTTTGCGAGACTATATATGGAAGCTAATCCAGGTGTTAACATAGTAATAGACAATTTCGGTGGCTTTCCCAGTATTTATATGGAGCAAGCCCCTGTGCAATTAATGGCTGGCGTTGCCAATGACATGCTGGAGTCTTCAGGATTCGACCACAGAAATCCTAGCACTCAGGCTTTGCTTGTAGATTGGTTTCCGCTTATGTTAGCAGACCCACATTTTAACGAAGATGATTTTTTTATGAACGTATTTGAAAGTGCTTCTAGCAGTGGGCGGCTGTATAATCTTCCGCAATTCGTCTCCTTTCAATGGGTCACTGGTAACGATACTGTCCCTGGCGTTGTAGAAATGTTGCAACAACATACAACAATTACTATGAATGATTTGCTGACCATACATCAAAATGCAATAACTGACACAACTTTTTATATTCATCAAAGCCACGATGTATATAACGCTGTGATTTTGCAACTTGATTCTTTTATGGATTTTGATAACCGTATTGCCAATTTTAATACCCCTGAATTTATTGACTTTATCACAGTAGCTCGTGTTACTACTCCTCCCAACAAGCAATTTGGCTGGACTTTTGGCACTGGTGTACCTGACCAGGCAATAACTCAAAGGTATCTTTTTCAACGTTTATCCAGTTTGAACTTTCTAGTTGCGTCTATTTATGAAGAACAAATGTCCTTTAGCAATCCTGTTCTTGTAGCAAACAATAGTGGCCAGCTGTTGGCGGAACCATTTAGTTCCTTTTTGCTTAATGGGCAAACATCTCCAGAGATACGGGCACTGGCTTGGGATTTTATGCGTTTTATGTACGACCCCGAGATTTATAGACAATGGGATTTAATGGTTCCGATAATGCCTATTTATAGACCGCTTTTGCGTCATGGACTTGAAAGAGAGTTACAATCGACTTTTCAGTTTGCTAGTGAATGGCATGGTTTGCGACTTACCGAATCCCCCGAAGATGTGGTGGAATGGAAATATGCCATCTTCAATGAAATAGGGCATATGCCTATGGTTGACACTATATATATCACTAGAACAATGGTGTACATTTTTCATGAAGTTTTGGAACAGTTCCATAATGGGTTGATAACAGCAGAACAAACTGCCACTTATCTTCAGAACCGAATTTCACTTGTATTAATGGAATTGGGTTGAAAGCAGATTTTATAAAGAACTTAGATAGGTAAGCAAAAAAATCAAGAAACTCACGAAAAGGGGGTGTTTCTATGCGAATGTATGACATTATACTCAAAAAGCGTAATGGTGGTGAATTATCTGAGGGCGAAATCCAGTTTGTTGTTAATGGTGTGACTGCCGATAATTTTCCTAATGAACAGATTGCCGCACTACTAATGGCCATTTATTTCAAAGGCATGACAAAAGCTGAAACCTTGGCTCTTACTTTGGCAATGGCACATTCGGGGGAAACTGCCGATTTGTCGGGTATCCCTGGAATAAAAGTGGACAAGCATTCCACTGGAGGCGTTGGGGACAAAACTACTTTGATTGTTACGCCAATAGTAGCGGCCTGTGGTGTACCTGTTGCAAAAATGTCTGGACGCGGGCTAGGGCATACAGGCGGCACCGTGGATAAGCTTGCATCTATCCCCGGTTTTTCTACAGAATTATCACAAGAGGAATTTATTCGCATTGTAAATGAAACCGGATTATGTGTAGCAGGACAGTCTGGAAATCTTGCTCCTGCTGATAAAAAATTGTATGCCCTACGAGACATTACAGGAACGGTGGAAAACATCTCGCTAATAGCTTCCAGCATAATGAGTAAAAAATTAGCCGCCGGTGCCGACCGCATAGTGTTGGATGTAAAATATGGCTCTGGCGCGTTTATGGGAACAAGCGCGGAGGCTGTTGCATTGGCTGAAGCAATGGTGGACATAGGCGAAGGTGCGGGCAAAGGTACAGTCGCGCTTATTACCGATATGAATCGACCACTAGGGTGTGCAATTGGCAATTCCTTGGAAATTGCAGAATCGGTAGAAATACTAACGCCTTCCTCTGTTCCGCCTAGTGGTAAGGAAGATTTGTATGAAATCTGCATGGTTTTATCAGCACATATGTTAAATCAAGCAGGAAAAGGCACACTTGAGGAATGCCGAACCTTAGCGGAAAACGCCATAGCTAGTGGCATGGCTTTACAAAAGCTTCAAGCAATGGTAACGGCGCAAGGCGGCGATAGTTCAATTTTGAGTAATTCGATTCTTACTGGTTCTGTTGAAAATGGCAAAAATGGGTTGCCAAAATTTTCTCGGGCAAAACATCAACACTTGTTAATTTCTCCTTCCAGTGGATATATACAATCCATGGATACCCAAAAGTGGGGAATCGCCGCAATGATGCTAGGCGCGGGGCGCGAACGTATAGAAGATGAAATTGACTATAGTGCCGGGATTATTTTGCATAAAAAGCCTGGCACTCCAGTAAAAGAAGGTGAATCTATAGCAGAGTTCCATACAAATCAAACTTCACGTTTAGCGGAAGCCTCTGCTATTGCTTTAGAGGGAATCACTATAACTACCGTTCCACCTGAAAAATCTAGCCCATTGATTTATGCCCAAGTAGATAAGTATGGAACACATTATCACTAAATAAAATAATCAGTAATATAGTTGCAATTGCTAAAAGCCAACGGTCATTTTTTGCCGTGGGCTTTTTTTATTAAAACTTGTTGTCAAAAGTTTTTCCAAAAAACACTAAATTTAGGCTACGAAAATAAAGCAGTTGTAATAAATTCAATAAAAAAAGACTCCCAAACAGGCTTTGCACGCGATGAATCTATGGTTGCAAAAGAGAATATTGATTCATCTAAACCGATAGAAGACGAGGTGGGCTAACCGATGGATATAAATATAATACCACCTGCAAGTTTTGAAAGATTGTCCAATGATAATCAAGTAAAGTGGTGTATTTAGAATCATGTATGAATGTGCTAAAGATAAGGTGGTGTAATTTGAAATTTTTTCTGTTAAGACAAGATGATAGGGTAATAAATTTCGCTTCTTTGCCTGTACAGGTTGATAGGAAGAAAGTATTTCTTGGAAAGAAACCTTTGTATTTTGATTATAAAGTTCCGAAACCACAAGAATATATACATTTCTTACCTTTTATTGAACGACCTGTATTTATGGTTTTGGAAAAAGCCAAAAAAATATTTGATACTTATCAATCCCAAATCGAATACAGGGATTTTGGGCTTGGGAATCTTAAAATCCAAAGCCTTAAAGTGTACTACTTTATGCGTCCTCCTGAAATTGAGTGCTTAAGTAGTAAAACTGAATTTCATAAAAATGGTGATGTTAAAAAAATAGTCTTGGATTTGAACAAAGTAGGTTACAACAAGGTTTTTAGAATCCAGGAGATTAGAGAAAATTATTTGGTGGCAAGTTTGGAAGTAGTGGAAACATTGCTATATAAAAGAGTAAAATATTATGTTCATCAAAGGGTACTACGTTCCTTAGTATAAATACAGGAAACGGTATTACAATTTCATCCAATGAAGATACCATTATTAAAGGCGCGGCAATTACAATTGGCACAGGTAATACAGAAACAATACAAGCGAAAGCTGAAGAAAAACTAACTTTGAATTTCAGACAGGATATGGTGAGTGGCTTTGGTAGTGGTACTTTACTTTTTCATGAAATAGGGCATATGGTAGATCATAACAACCCTCCTCGCAGAGCCAGAACAAACTGGAATGATTACCATTATTTTTCTTATAGGCATAGTGAATTTATTAATGTACTCCACCATGAATTTAACAAACTGCGTCGATAAGTCCCCCGCCTCTAAGGCGGCGGGATGAATCGGCGTAAACTATAGCTTGACAAAAGCCAACAATTGAGGAGATAATGCAGTCAGTCGAATGCACAAAGGGGTTGATTACACAATGAATTTAGATAAAAATGCTCATTCAGTATTTATGTTACATTATCACCTTGTTCTTGTAGTGAAATATCGACGTAGGGTGTTTGATGATACCATATCTGAAAGAGCAAAGGAAATTTTTGAATATATTGCTCCAAATTATGCGATAACCCTTTTGGAGTGGCATCATGACATTGACCACGTACATGCACTATTCAAAGCTCACCCCAAAACAGGAATAAGCAAGTTTCTAAATGCTTATAAAAGTGCTTCAAGTAGACTTCTAAAGAAGGAATATCCATCAATTAGACCAAAGCTCTGGAAAGAAACGTTTTGGAGTCAAAGTTTTTGCCTGATAACTGCTGGTGGCGCACCGCTTACTGTACTGAAACAATATATAGAGAGCCAAGGAGAGCGGTAAAAAATGAGGATAAATACAGCATATAAATTCCGAATATACCCTGATGCCGACCAACGCATTCTAATAACTAAAACATTAGGCTGTGTACGATTTGTATACAACAAAATGCTTGAAGAAAAAATTGACTATTACAATGAACATGGTAAAGGTATCAGAGTTACTCCGGCAAAATACAAATCGG
>Ga0123355_10001431_pt1 | contig 33198 bp, 32 predicted proteins | sample TergutEmb28metaG_3_FD_89872 | JGI IMG/M metagenome (GOLD analysis project Ga0123355, IMG submission 89872) | Embiratermes neotenicus P1 segment gut microbial communities from Petit-Saut dam, French Guiana - Emb289 P1 | ecosystem: Host-associated > Arthropoda: Insects > Digestive system > Gut ...
GCAGTTCCGCGAATTGGAAGCCTTTGCGCAGTTTGGTTCGGACTTAACAAAAGACACCTTGGAGCGTTTGAACCAAGGCCGCCGCATTGTTGAAACACTCAAACAGCCGCAAAATGCTCCACTGCCAGTAGAGCAGCAAGTTTTGGTTTTCTTCGCTATTACCCGCAAACTTTTCTCGGATATAGACGCAGAAAAAATTCAGGAAACTGAACGGGCATTTTTGCAATATTTCATCGAACATCACCACGATATACTGACGACAATCCGTACAGAAAAGAAAATTGATGGGCTTGAACACGCGATTGAAGAGGGGATAAGGGTTTTTAAGGAATCCTTGGAGGTGTGACACCATGCCGTCAATGAAAGCGATTAAACGCAGACGCTTAACCGTAAAAAACATATCGCAAATTACCAAGGCTATGAACCTAGTTGCCACATCTAAACTGCAAAAAGCCAGGGCCGCATTAGCCGCTATTGGCGGCCCGGTGCGCGCGACTTTTGACATTGTTTACAATACCGTAAGCCACTCCGACGCGCTGGAGCACCCATTAATGCAGCAGCGCAGTGAAATTAAAAATGTCACCTACGTTGTAATCACGGGCAACCGCGGCCTGTGCGGCGGATATAACTCCAATGTATGCAAAGAACTCATAAAACACGCCGCCGGACATGGCAAGAATCCCATCATCATTCCTGTAGGAACAAAAGGACGGGACTACTTGCGCAGGCGCAATTACAATGTGATTGACTTCCCTGCTCCGGCAGAAAATGTTTCATTTGATGATGCGCACACACTTTCTGATTTGCTGGTAAACATGTATACCACCGGCGAAGTTGATGAAGTGTATGTTGTGTATACAAAGTTTGTAACTATTCTTAGCCTTGAACCCATTGCGCGAAAGGTTTTGCCCGTAGACCCGGCATATTTAAGACGCGTTGTTGCGGATAATTTGAACGATGACGAAACGTGGGAGGACTTAGGATTCTTCCCAAAGCCTGCGTCAAGGCCGGCCGGGAATAGTGAAATTGAATTTGAACCGGGGCTGGAAGAGGTTCTGGCGAGTGTTATACCGTGGTATTTGAGTATGTTTATGTATGCGGCAATGGCTTCGGCACAATTGTGTGAGCAGGCCGCCAGAATGACGAGTATGGATTCGTCTACTAAAAATGCGGCGGATATTATTGAAAAACTGACGTTGCAGTATAATAGGCAGCGCCAGAGTATTATTACGCAAGAGATTACGGAGATTGTTAGTGGTGCGAATGCGTTGCAGTAAAAGAGCTTCAGTTGATAGGGCTTTCCGACCAACTGAATTAAATAATTCTTCGGGCGGCAGATTGCGGTTAATGTTATTGAGCTAAGCAAAGTGCAATTTCTAGGGGACGCTGTCCCCTGCGACCCCTGCAAGGGCTCCGCCCCTTGACCCCGCATAGGGCGCTGCCCTAAGAACCCTCAAGGTGGGGGGCTAGTAAGAGGCGCTTTTTGACGGGGCAAGTATAACTGGTCGTTCCTGTTGGATACGTGCTTATACGGACTTAACCGAAATATCCTAAGTGTGAGAATATCGAAATGGTTTAGGTACCGGTTTCGACTTTTGATATATCTAGGGTAGATGCCCGGCTATGCCCGACACTTCAAATTCACGCGTTCAGCTCATTACGTCAACAAGCGCCTCTTACTAGCCCCCCACCTTTGGGGGTCAAGGGGGTTCCCCCCTTGTGGGGTTGAGGGACAACGCCCCCATAGGGGTCGCAGGGGACAACGTCCCCTTGGATTGAATGCTTTTATAGAAAATAGCATTGTTTGGGGCCAAGCCCCATTTTAACAAAAAAGGGAGCGATTATCCATGAACACAGGCAAAGTCATTCAAATTACAGGTGCGGTACTGGATATCCGCTTCGACAACGGCTTACCATCACTATACAACGCCGTAGAAATCAACCGTACAGACGGGCAAGACTCCGTTGTACTCGAAGTTGCACAGCACCTTGGCGACAACGTAGTACGCTGTATTTCCATGGGTTCTACAGACGGACTTGTGCGCGGCATGTTAGCCATCGACACCGGTGCGCCAATATCTGTGCCTGTTGGCTCGGAAACATTGGGCCGCATGATGAATGTACTTGGCCGCCCCATAGATAACGCAGGCGAAGTCCTTTCCAGAGAAAAATGGTCGATACACCGCAAAGCACCAGGCTTTGCAGAGCAAGCTGCCAATACGGAAATACTAGAAACCGGCATAAAAGCCATCGACTTGCTTTGCCCCTACGCAAAGGGTGGCAAAATCGGATTGTTCGGCGGTGCAGGGGTTGGCAAAACGGTTATCATGATGGAGCTGATTAACAATATCGCCACTGCACACGATGGACTTTCTGTTGTTGCAGGCGTAGGCGAGCGTACCCGCGAAGGAAAGGATATGTTTGTGGATATGCAAAATTCTACACTCAAAGACGGCTCGCCTGTTTTAAGCAAGACGGCATTGGTGTTTGGGCAAATGAACGAACCTCCGGGCGCAAGAATGCGCGTAGGGCTTGCCGGACTGACCATGGCCGAATATTTCCGTGATATTTCCAACCAAGATGTACTCCTGTTTATTGATAACATTTTCCGCTTTGTACAAGCGGGCTCGGAAGTATCCGCGCTGCTTGGGCGTATGCCGTCTGCCGTAGGCTACCAGCCTACACTGGCAACGGAAGTTGGTGCATTGCAAGAGCGCATTACGTCTACCCAGTCGGGTTCTATCACATCTATCCAGGCCATTTACGTACCCGCAGACGACTATACAGACCCTTCCGTTGCAACCATTTTCGCCCACCTAGACGCCACAACGGAACTTTCCCGCGCTATTGTAGAAATGGGCATTTACCCTGCCATAGACCCGCTGTCATCCACTTCTCGTATGCTTGAAAGAAGCATTGTGGGCGACGACCACTACGACGTTGCCCGCGAAGTGCAACGCATTTTGCAACGCTACAAAGACCTGCAAGATATCATCGCCATACTTGGTATGGACGAACTCTCTGACGACGACCGCCTAATCGTGGAGCGCGCGCGCCGCATTCAGCGTTTCCTTTCGCAGCCGTTTACCGTTGCGGAAAAATTCACCTCTATTCCCGGTAAATATGTAAAACTGACAGACACCATCGAAGGTTTTAGGCAAATTATCGAAGGCAAACACGATGATATTCCGGAAGCAATGTTCCTAAACAAGGGCACCATCGAGGAAGTTCGGGCAGAGTACAAGGCCTCTTTGGTATAAGGTGCGGTATGGCTGATAAAAAACTGGAATTGCGCATTATTGCGCCAGGCATGAATTTAGAAAAAAAGCCGCCCAAATTTGCGGATATGGTGGTTGTGCATTGCATTACCGGCGAGCTGGGCATACTGCCCGGCAGAGTCGCCTGCTCTATGGTGCTGGGCAAGGGATCATTACGTATTCATGAAGGTGAAACGGAGTACCGCATGAAAATAGACGGCGGTATTGCCAGTGTGAGTGGTGATGTGGTTACGGTGTTGACGAATGCTTTAGAATGGGCGGAGTGAGTCTAATAAAACTCGTCAATCTTTAGTGTAAAAGGAGGATAAATTTGTGGTAACCGAATTAACTCCTGAACAGGAAAAGCGAGTGCAAGAACGTATACAAGAACAAACAAGCCACATATACGAGCTAGTAGATTGTGGAATGGCCCGAGTGTTGAAAATTATGGAAGCGCATTATGGGAGAGAAGTCTACCAAGTACTTGTGAAAGCAAACAGCAAACGCATTCTTCAGCATTGGAGTAAGAAAGCCGAGGAAGTCGGGGACAATTCAATCGAAGCGCTAATTAAACACTTATGGGAGCCATTGCCAGCCAAAGGCTACGAGTATACAATAGAGAAAACGGAGTCGGGATTCCAAATGCGATGCACAAAATGCCCGGCGGTAGATGCAGCCAAGCGTCATGGAATTACGGAGCAGATGTTTTACATATGCTGTGAAAATGACCAGTTTATTGCGGCGGGGTTCAATCCGAATATTGGGTTTAAGATGACCAAAACGCTCATGCAGGGTGATGATTGCTGCAATCATTTTTATTATTACAAGGATAGAAGTAAGTAGCCTCTATGGTATAAAACCAAAAGTATAATTAATTATTGTTTTGGCAGGCCTCACTCACCTGCCTTTTTTCAAACTTTTTCGTCCCAAACACGTATAACTATAGTGAATACCACAAAGGAGGCAAAAAAATGTCTGACAAAAAAGTCGAAATATTATCTCAATTAGAACAAGGAACAATAACCGCTAGCGAAGCATTCACCATGCTAAACCAACTAAACGAATCCACCACACCCCCACAGCACGAAACAGAACGAGCAACCACCCACGAACCCCATAGCAATGGCCCACGGCAGCAAAACCATGAAATCCCTCCCCCACCACCGCCCCAATTTACAGCACCAGACTGGGTAGACGACTTGATAGGCGATGTTTCCGGAGCTGTCGAAGACGTTGTAGAAAGTATAAAAGACTGGAACATCAGCGCATCTATATCCGAATTTATGAGCGGCACATACGGTCACCACGAAAATACACTGTTCTTCACATCAAACCCCATCTCTCAAGGCATATTAAAGCTCACGCTCATTGGCAAAAGTGCCAAAGTTGCCGTAAGTGGGTACGACGGCAACGTTATTCGTGTGCAATGCAAATACAATGCCCGCCGCCCAGATACGCAGGTGCTTTTCCACGAAGAAGGCGGCACATATCAAGTCATGTATGACGAAAGCCTGATGCGCTCTATGGAGATACTCTGCGAGGTGCCGTATGTTATGATCAAAAATATCCATGCCGCAAGTAAAAACGGCGTAGTTCTGGTTGAAAATATAAAGGCTGGAGCAGTTGTGCTGTATACAAAAAACGAAAAAATACTGGCAAGCAACATCAACTGCGCAGAATTTGTTGCCCAAAACCGCAACGAAGCCATAAAGATACAAAGCTTAAATGCGCAAAATATTCACATAGAAACCACAAACGCAAAAATTCAGGTAGAAGATGTACGCGCCAATAATGCCGGGTTAAAAACCACCAACGACCGCATAAAAATGGCATTTATGGATGTGGCAAATTTACAAATTCACACCACAAATACTTCACTAAAGCTGGACAAATTTTTGTACGATTTTGAAGATTGGAGCGGTGAACGCACATTTGAAGCCCATACCACAAACAGCAACATTTCATTTTCTGCCCCAACGGATATTGGATTAAAAATGCAAGCCCATGCCCCCAGCGGCAAAATTGTATGTAAAAAGCATGATTTGTATCTTTCGGAAGCAGGCAGGGACAGTGCGCAAGGCACCAGCAGCCACTACGATTTTAGTAGCAAGAAGCTGAATGTGCTGTTGTCGACAACCAACGCATCTGTTAAGATTAGAGAATAAACCAAAGCAATAGCTATACCGCTTTCACTACCATAACGGTTACAATTTCCTAAAGCATGAAAAGCAAGGATAACCAAATATATCTGGAGTCCTTGCTTTTTTTATGCTTTATTCACTTATGGTATAAATTCCTCTGTCGTTGGCATTCCGCTCCAATAACCTCCGCTAGAGCGATAATACGTCCTTAAAACAGAACCATCCGGCCTTGTATAATCAATTACAAATACCTGCCCCAGTTCCACCAGCATCGGGAAGTTATTAAACGGCAGAACATCACCTGTTGTTGGTTTGTTCTCAAAGTCGCTATAAGCATTTTCAATCCGCCAAAACGCACGCTTAACAAAAGTGTCAGACCACGCGCTTATGTCTTGCTCCCCAAAATATGACGCTTCATACTCGACTTCGTTAATTGTTAGGATATCCACCCGAATGGGCACAATGCCTACCATCGCATACAAAGATAAATCTGTGGAATGAACAGCGTCTCCATAACGCTCCCGCAGCTGTTGTGCTAGGGTGGGTATATCCGGTAAACCCATATGACTGTAATAGCCAAAAGCAGTATGGGAGGCGCCATGAATAGCCATAATATTTTGGTCAGCTAAACTGTCAAATGCCCGAATAAAATTCTCGGGCTTCTTAGTTACACGATACGCATGGTCTTGGGTGCGGTTATGATGCTGGCCTTGGTCTATGGCTTCGCGCGTTAACAAATACTGCTTTGTATCTTGCAGGTTATTTTCTTCCAGATACCGCAAAAAACGCCTGCCTGTAGAGTAGTATTGGTGCCCAACATCGGTACCATGGAAAATGGTTTCCGGAAACTCGCGTTTAATGGTCCTGTAAAATGCTAAGGTATACGGCACATGTTTAGCCGTTCCAGCCCAGTCATCAAACAACGCGTACAAAATATCATCATTGTCCGACTGCATCCACATGTTCAAAAATTCTGCCGTAAAGTATGCCATTTCAATAAATAAATGCCGCATGTTCATGTTGTGGTAGTATTCGTACCATATTTCCAGCTGCCTTTCCATTATACTTTCAACGCCATGCATTTCCCCATACAAGAAAATTTGCCCCGTCGATTTTACGGGTTCGGGATTTTCAACTTCAAAATATTCGGCTTCAGGATGCTCAATCTTAGGATATTCAGCCGCGCTATACTCAATGTCGCAAGTGGTGCTATAGAATGTTGCATCTTCCAGCAATGCGTCCGGTGCTTGGTTTACAACTTCAATAGAGCGGTTGCCACAAGCCGCAAGCATTGCAAAGCCTAGAAACATCAATAATACACAAATTTTCTTGAACATTTTACTGCACAACCTTTCCGGAATTAGGGCGTGTAACTACTATATATTCGGTACATATCGTATTGAGAACCAGACCCCGGATAAAACCACATGCTGTTAAACTCCTGAATAAACATGGATATTGCATCGTACACCGCTCTATCCCCCACCCCGCCAACTCTGCTGGAGAGCAGCACCAATACATAGGGCGAAGGCGCATATATAATAGCCATGTCATGCCAAGCTTGCCCAAAGCTTGCAGACCAGCCGCTTTTGCTTGCCACAGGGTAGTCCGAAATAATGAAAGGATAACGGTTTGCCAGCAAATTATCCCTAAATTCCAAGCTGTACCTGCCGCTGGAGTGGATATAACGGTAAGCTTCCCGCATAAATATGCCGGCATCATTGGCGGTTAGGTATGAATATGTGAGATTTTGTACAAAATTGGGGTTGGCCCCTATGCTTTGTACAAACTGTGTGTATCCATCCAAGCCGTGTACCCTGCGCAATATGCGGGTTGCTATATTGTCGCTTGGGCTTAGCATCAGGTATAGCAATTGCCTTTGTGTAAAAGCCGCGCCAAAGTTATATCTATGGCGGATAACGCCGCTGCCGCCCCAGTTATCATTTGCTGTAAATGTGTGAATATCTGTCATGCTGGCTTCGCCGCGCTCTGTTTTTAAGTAGATATATAGGGCAAATGGTGCTTTTGTGGCACTTGCGCCAAAATACACACGGTCGGCATTGTGGCGGAAAGTGAAGCCTGTCGCCATATTTTCGTAATACACAGATACGGTATTGCCAAATTGGCTCATAAATTCTTCTAGGATATGAATAGGCGGCTCAAATTCAAGATTTATCCACGCCGGATTTTGTTCATCTTCTATCCTAAGCCAGTTGCCCTGCCGCTCGGCTATGCGTACAAGCTGCGGGGGAACCCAGCGGACGATGTATCCGTCTATTTCTTCAAATACACCAAGGTTATTTCTTGTATAAATGATATCCGCGTCGATATACACCCAGCCGTCGCCATAAATAGTGTGTATCAACGCCCAGCCATCCCGCTCTTGATGAGTCAAAATTTCCTGCGGGGCAAAGCTGCCCAACTGATGCGCCGTAAAATAAGGCTGTGCATATGCTATAAATGGCCAAGCAATGTAGCGATATTGCGGCACGCTGCATTCCTCGTATTCTACAGCCTGTAGATTCATGCCTCTACCGCTCCAAGCAGCAAAAACGTGAACAACATCTGTATTACCAGTCATGTGAAGCATGGCTACTATGCCGCCCATAAGCGTTACAATAATAACCGTTATTACCGTAACCGAAATTATCGTTCGCAGTATTTTTCTTTGTTGTTTCGGCATAATTCCCCCGCAGGTTACAAAATTGAACAAACAGTATACAAGAACTTCACAGCATATACCATTACACCGCACTTACAATATATTTGCGAGAGTATGAAGAAACTATTAAGATAATGATATCACGTGTTTTCTTCCTGATACCTAAAACAGTCGACAGTATGGTCATTTACCATGCCGGTTGCCTGCATAAATGCGTAAATTATGGTAGAGCCTACAAATTTGAAGCCCAGCTTTTTCAAGTCTTTGCTTATTTTATCAGACAGCGGCGTCGTTGCCGGCACATCTTCCAGCGACAAACGATGCCCGACAATTGGCGTATTATCTACATAGCTCCATAGGAATGTATCGAAACTGCCGTGCTTTTCGGCTACTTCTAAAAATGCCTGCGCGTTGGTTACCGCCGCGTTCACCTTTAAGCGGTTGCGTATTATCCCCTCGTTTGCAAGAAGCTGCTGAATTTTTTCATCGTCATACGCCGCTACTTTGTGCGGGTCGAAGTTATCGAAAGCGTCGCGGAACGACTCCCGCCGTTTTAGTATCGTGAGCCATGTAAGCCCGGCCTGCATACCTTCGAGAATGAGCATTTCGAATAGCTTACGGTCGTCATGGACGGGACGCCCCCATTCGTTGTCGTGATAATCTGTGTATATTTGGGTATTGCCTGCCCATACACATCTGGTTTTTTCGGTCATGACATTTCCTCTTTCTAAACTTTGTGGCATAAAAATATGCCCCCTTTCTTAAGAATGGGAGTTCATCATATCACATTAAATTGGACAACGGTATGTCATATTTAGAAATGCATCGTCAATTAATTTTGACATTGTACCTCAAACGGCCTGGTGCCAGGTCTTTCTCATCACAATAACATTTACAGCGACATTGCCCTAGCAATAATCAAACCAAGAATAAACAGGCTAATTAAAGCCTCTGCCCCGGCCATCATTTTTGCCATAGAAGTACTGGGAGTTGGGGCGGAAGGGGCGAATGAAGTGGCCGTTGTAATCGACAGATAAAGATAGTCGATAAACCCCGGCGTCCAATTTTCTGGCGAAAGATGCGGGTTACATGTGGTGTATTGTTCAAACACAAAGTCTGGATAAATATTATTACGCAGCACTTCCGGCAAGCCCAATGCACGGGTATCGGGGCCCTCAGTATCTAATTCCCAATAAGCTAAAGAAAACACGCCGATATTGACAATCCACAGCGCAAAACCCGACAGTAGCAATTCATGGGAAACAGTGACCGTCTCCGGGTTAAGCATATCGTATACAAACCACCCGATACAAACCAAATTAATCAACGTCAAAAGAACGACAACGGCAACCGACAACGCGCGAGCCGCCCGTGACGGATGCGCATGGCTAATCGAATAAGCGAGTACAGAAGACACCAGCATTACCCCAGAAGCGATTGGCAATATCCAGATAAAATTCAGGTTTATTGTATAGGCAATCCAGGTTTGCCCTGCCATAATAATTAATGTCATTATTAGCGGGGCAATGCGCGTGCGGAAATAATGGGTTGCTTTTAGCCCTATGTTTCTTTTCCCCTTTTGTGAAAATTGCTGGCCCATGCGAAGGCTCCCCCTTACATACAATTTTGACGGTTATAGTTTCGTATAAATGAACCCGTGGCCTTGCGCATTTCAAATTTGGCATAATAGTCCTGCATATCCTCGTCACAAAGCAGGTCTACCATGTACAAATCCTTGAGCGAGCCCAACATGCGGGATACAAGTTCTTTTCCAATGCCTTGCTTTTGATATTCCGGCAAAACTTCCAGCAATGGAATATATGCCGATAAAACGCCGTCTGAAACAGCGTTGATAAAGCCTACAACTTTATTTGAAGCAGTATCAATGGCTACCCAGGCAACGTATGCGCCTTTCAAAATACGCAAGTGCGCCTGCGCAGACGGTGGGTTTGGCCAGCCGGCGAAGAAGCCGCCTTGCAGCATGTCTTCGGTAATGCGGGTGATATCGGTGGTGTATTCTATCATTTGTACCACACCTTTCAAATTGTGGATAGCAGCACAGTAAATTGTAGGGGCGAACTGCGTTCGCCCGCCGTAAAGCATTGCGGTATAGACATATTCGGGCGAACACAGTTCGCCCCTACGTATCGCAAGTTCTTCGCTCTCTAATTCCGCCCTACAAACAACAAATGATTGCTCCTACCCAGCATTTCCGGTTTTTCGCAACAGTAAAAATGGTACCGCAGATACTGCGCATAGCCGGCGTCATCCAACTGGTTGATTTTTTCTTCCAGCAACTCACTAACACCATCAACCGCAATTTCATGCAGCAGTTTTATGCCCGCATTTACAAGCTCGTTCCGTGCGTTTGACACGGTAAAAAATACAAATGGGAAATTGTTTAGCTGGAATGTTTCGTGGTTGTATTCACCGTTTGCAAGATAGTTCAAATCGTAGTAGAACGTCTGCGTCAGCACCACCATGTCGTTTGAAATATACGCAAAAAAGATTATGCCGCCCGGTTTGCAAACACGGCGGGCTTCGTCTATGCATTTTTGCCTGTCGCCAGGATCCGATATATGGTACAGCGGCCCTAGCAAAAGCACAACATCAAAAGTATTATCGCCAAAGGCAGATAAATCGCACGCGTTACCCTGTCTCAGGTCGATATTCAAATCCGGTGTTATTTTGGCTCTAAACGCCGCTATGTTATTTTCCGCGAGTTCCACCGCCGTAACAGAGTAGCCTTGCTGTGCAAAATATAGGCTATACTCCCCTGCTCCTGGGCCAATATCCAAAATTTTACTGCCCGGCGAAAGATATTTTTCCACGTACTTCACCGTAGTAAGAAACTCCACTCTGGCGGCTTTTGAAGTATTTAGCCGCGAATCTTCATCGAAAATCTTGTACAAAACATCAATGCGCTCTGTTTCGCTTTCGATTAATCTTAATGTGTCAAAATCCATACTGCCTCCTCCTATAAGTACAACTCTGTAATTTTCTTCGCCTTCTCCTTTATAATATCCCGCAAATGTGCAGGCTCCAGCACTTCCGCATATTCCCCATAAGAAAGTATAAACCCATACACCCAGCTATCCTCCGGCCAGGTTACGGTTACAATGTGGCTCCCGTCGGGCTGTGGCTCTCCGGGTTCGAAATCGTCAATCAAGCGGTACGTCATTTCCGGCGCGACTCTTATTTTGAGGGTTATGTCCGGCCGGTGTCTGTCCGGGCTTTCGTTTGTGGGTATGGTCCGTAAATCACGCATAACAAAATGTTCGCCGGCAACGGTTAACTCACGCACACGGGTTAACTTAAACATGCGTATGCCTTGGCGCACCAAGCAGTACCCTTTTACATACCATGCTTTGGAAAAAAAGCACAACTGAATAGGCTCTATGCGGCGGGAAGTCTTGTCGCCATGCACACCATAATAATCGAACTGCACGATTTTGCGCTCCAAAATTGCATATTTGAAATTATTAAAAATGTCCTCGCACCAGCCCGCAAAATCCACATCCAGCCAAGGGGTTATGCTTTTGTTAAAAATGGCAGACAGCTTTTGCAGAATAGAATCCGCATCGGTAGCTTTTACAGCTTGCAGCCCCTGCAAGGCGGATAGAATTTCGTTCTGTTCTTTCTCGTTTAGAATGGACTTGCTTAGCACAAAATCGGGCAGCAGGCTTATTCCGCCGCCCTTGCCCTTTTCTGTATATACAGGGATCCCTGACGAGCTTAAAACGTCGATGTCGCGGTAAATTGTGCGCGTAGAAACGCCAAATTGCGCCGCAAGCTCCCGCGCGGGTACGCTTTTTTTGTCCAGCAGGATGTATATTATTTCGAATAGTCTGTTTGTTTGCATGGTTGAACGCTTCCTTTTGTGCTTACATTTTTATGACGCTTCCTTTTGAAACAAAATATATCTCGCCGAATATTGTTTTTTTGCCATCACAAAACAAGATCGCACTGTCGTCGCACATTGCATAAATGTCAATGATATATGAAAACGGCAATATATCATCAATGAACAACGCTTCGTCGTCCGGGAAAAAGTGCGGCGCAACAGAAACATCGGCAAGCCCAATGCCCTTATGAATATGGCTGATGTTAAAATTCTTATCCGCAGAATAAAACGTGTTTTCTGCCATAGACATTGCTCCTGCGCTAATGCCCATGATTACGCCATCAAACTGCCGAATTACCGGAAGTAAACCATACGCTTTAATAAATTGCATTTGCAAATGTGGCGAGCCGCCCATTAGAAACAGCACAGATGCATTTTTTATTAGTTCTTGGCATACTTCCGCTGTTTTCCTGCTGTCTAGCGCATGGGCATCTTCAAATGTTATCCCAATATTTTCGAACCATGCAAGCCCTCCGACTTTGTGCATATCCACTTTTTCGTGGTCGGTTGGGTCTGTACAAATAAGCACAATAGATTTGCGTTCTGTAACGTGCTGGCATAAGCTTTCGGCAATGTCAGACGGAAAGCCTTTTTCTACATCAAAGCCGCTGAAAAAATATAATGTCTGCATTATTGCTTTTCCACCAAACGCACAAACCGCTCCACAACATCCTGTATCGAAAACTCCGGCATACCGTTCAAATAAGTGCGCACCTTATCGTTAAATGCTTTCGTCCAGTGCAGTGCAATGCCTTTTTCGCCTACAATCGCGCCAATAATACTGCCCACCGTTGCACCGGTGCAGTCGTTATCCAAGCCCATGGCTATGACATTTGCAATTGTTTCTGTAAAACAGCCTTTGCCAAGAAATAGCCCAAAAATGGTAAGGCAGGCGTTATTATTTGTATGCACCGGGCTCATGCCTGCAAAACGCTCATCTACGACTTTACGCGCTTCGCGGTAATCTTTCAAAGATGAGCCGATTTCCAGCGCCCATTCTACATCTTGATACAAGACACATGTGGCGGGGATTTCTTTTAGCGCAATACGAATGGGCTCGATTGGGTCGCTTGTTGTAAATGCCGCCGCTATTGCCGCCGCAAAAAACATTTCGCCATAAATGCCATTCCGGCGGTGGCTTAAATACGCGTCTACATAGCCCATGCGCGCGGCTTCTTCCGGGTTGCCGGCGGCAGCGTAGCCAAAACCATCTGCACGGATGTCTGCGCCAATCCACTGCAAATATGGGTTGTCACTTTCCCCCGCTTCTTTTGCCGGTATTCCTTTTTGCAGGTTCTTCAACGCAACATCCTCCGCGGTGCAGGCGTACGGAAGTAGTTCTTTCCACATTTCGCCTACTTGCTCAACCGTAAAGTTAAAGCCATACCGTTCTATGATTAGCAAACCTAAAATTGTGTACGTCACATCGTCGTCCACAGGCACACCGTCCATGCCGTCTTTGCTGTACTTGCTCACCGGGTCAACGCCATAGCGTAAATCCCACGGGCGGGCCACTACAGTCCAGTAATCACGCGGGGGGAATTCCATTCCGCCATATTTTGCGGCGGCTTCCATATCGGCAATGCTCCACATTTCCACCGGGGCGCCAAGCGTGCAGCCTATAAAACGCCCAAGTACCGCGCCAGCCATTTTTTCTTTGAGATTGGGAATGTTTTTGACAGGTACGTTACCACCGGGGCAAAGCTTGCGGATGGCGGCGTAATCGGCGGGTTCGTTTGCTGTTTCGTGTTCGTTTGCCAGTTTTTCGATAACGGTTAAGGCAGATTTCAATGCGGCCTCCAATTTTTCAGCCTCTTGTTTCACCTCTGCGCTTCGCCCATATTCTGCGGCAAGTGCGCCATACTCTTCCATTTTGCTAAGCTGCGCGCGTAGCTTGTGCATGTTTGCGTAAATCATGTAAATCCTCCTCTTGGCTCATTTTGAAAATTATACTTTCATTACAATAAACACGCAACACAAATCCGTAGACAAAATCTAGTGACACTCTCCTAGCAGCCTGCTATAATAGGGGCATAATTAATCAGTTGAAAATACACGACCAGCAGCACAGCCGCCTATTTTCAACATATGGAGGTATTAGTATGCGTTTTGAATTTACCGGAAAAAACATGACAGTCACCGAAGGCATCAAAGACCGCGCAATGAAAAAGCTTGGCCATTTAGAAAAATTGCTACCAGAAAACGCAAATGTTTATGTGACATTTAGCGAGAATAAGCACCTGACCACAATGGAAGTTTCCATTCCTATGCATAAGCGTATGCTGCGTGCGGAAATTACAAACGAAGATGTTTCCAACTGCATGGACCAAGCGGTAGATGTTTTAGAGCGTCAAGTTGTAAAATACAAATCCCGCTTGCGCGACCGCCGCCGCCGTAGTGTGGCAACCAACGACGAGTTAAGCTTCCTGGAAGCAGCGGCCGAAAGCAATGAAGCCGCTACACCGGAAATTGTTATAACCCGCACCAAGCGTTTTGCCATTAAGCCAATGGACGCGCAAGAAGCCGTCATGGAAATGGAGCTGCTAAACCACAACTTTTACGTGTTCCGCAATAGCTGGACAGACGAAATTAATGTAATCTACAAGCGTAACGATGGTGAATACGGCCTTATCGAACCGCAATGACCACTCTTTTTGCCACCAACAACCCGGGGAAAGTCGAAGAGATACTGGCTATATTTGAAGGAACAGGGCTTAAACTCATTTCCCTTTCCGACCTAGGCCTCTTTTTCGAACCGACAGAAACCGGTGCAACTTTTGAGGAAAACGCCATTCAAAAAGCCACAAAAACACTAGCGTTTTTACGTGAGAACGGTTACAACGATGTAGCCGTTCTTGCTGATGATTCCGGGCTTTGCATAGAGGCACTCAATGGCGAACCGGGGGTAGACTCTGCCAATTTTATGGGACGGGAAACACCATACGCGGTACGCAACGCCCATTTAATCCAACAGTTGACAAACACGTCAAACCGCAACGCAAAATTTGTGAGCGTCATTGCTTGCGCCTACCCCAATGGCGAAATAGCCACTACAAGCGGCGAAATACACGGCGAAATCGCCCACGCACCATCCGGCACAGGCGGCATGGGGTACGACCCCATTTTCTACGTACCCGAATATGGCAAAACCACGGCAGAGCTTACCATGGAAGAAAAAAATAAAATCAGCCACCGCGGCAAAGCACTTGGGCTTATGATTAGGAAGTTGACTTCATGAAAATACTGCTAATGAGCGACACACATAGCATGACCGCAAAACTAAAAGACGAAATTTTGCCCAAGTACGCAAGCCAAGTACAATTGGCAATACATCTTGGCGACTATGTAAAAGACTTGTTTCGCCTGCAAAGTAGCTATCCAAATTTGCAGATGGCCGGAGTTGGCGGCTCATTTGAAATGCGCGAAAAAACCGAGCAAATTTTAGAATGTGGCCCCGGAAACAAACGTATTCTAATCATGCATGGCCATACACACAGCGTTAAAAGCGACCTGAGCCGCATTATGTATTATGCGCAAGAAAAAGGGGTGGATGCTTGCTTCTTCGGGCACACACATGAAATATTCAAGGAAACAAAAAACGGTATCTTTTTTATGAACCCCGGCAGCGTAACCCATCCGCGCAGCACACTTAAAGGAAGCATGGGGCTTGTTTCTATTTCCCCGGCAGGCGAAATGAGCGGGGAAGTGATTTTTGTATGACCTTTAGTGCTTCCGGTGCGCGCTGGCTCATGCGCGAAACAGACGCCGACCTGCAACTGATGTCGCAAATACTTCATATCAGCCCCACCATGGCGCGAGTAATGGCAAACCGTGATATCCGCAGCAAAAACACCGCCCTGTCTTTTCTTCAGCCATCCCTAGATAATTTGCGCCCTTTTACGGAAATGAAAGACGCCTCAAAGGCACTGGAACGCATTCGCAAGGCTATAAACAAACGTGAACAAATCACCATTTATGGCGACTATGACGCCGACGGCATAACCAGCACCGTCATCTTGTACAAGGTGCTGGTACGTTTCGGTGCCGTTGTTTCCTATTACATACCGCACAGGGTTAAAGAGGGCTACGGATTGAATAAAAACGCGATAACAAGCCTTGCCTATTCCGGGACTAAGCTCATTATTGCTGTAGACAGCGGCATTTCTGCCATAGAAGAAGTGGCACTTGCCACATCTCTTGGCATAGATACGGTTATCATCGACCACCACGAGCAAGGCGACACACTGCCAAAAGCGGTGGCTATAGTGGACCCAAAACAGCACAATTGCCCTTCCCCCTTCAAGGAAATGTGCGCAGGCGGGCTTACGTATAAATTAGCCGCCGCCCTTTGCGCATATCTGCACATGCCATTTTTAGAGCAAGAGGAATGTCTTGTACTTGCGGCAATCGCCACCATATGCGACATTGTACCGCTTAAAGACGAGAACCGTATTTTAGCAAATTGCGGAATGATGATTCTAAACGCAAACAAGCTGATAAACCCAGGCTTAGGCAGTTTACTAGCTGCCCGCGGGTATTTGGAAAAACCAATAGACACATTTACGGTGGGTTTTGTCATTGGGCCATGCATAAACGCCGCAGGCAGGCTGGATTCCGCAGAAAAGGCAGTAAATTTGCTGCTTTCCGGTACAGAAAATGTCATCGAACGTATGCATCTTACCCACGAGCTTATAGAGCTAAACGACGAACGGAAAAACTTAACCGCCGACTGTGTAGACCGCCTGCTCGCGGAATTGCCCAGCGCGTTGGACAAGGTTCTTGTCATAGCCGACACAGAAATACACGAAAGCATAGCGGGAATTGTTGCAGGACGCATACGCGAAAATACAGGCCGTCCCACAATTGTACTTACCCAGGGCGACGAAGCCATGAAAGGCTCGGGGCGTTCTTCTGCTTGCTACAATATGTTTGATGCATTGCACGCGAACTGCCATTTATTTATACGGTTCGGCGGACATGCCATGGCAGCCGGACTAACCATTGCGGAAGAAAACATCCCCCTTTTGCGTGAAGCCCTTAACCGTGATTGCACTCTAACAGAAGAAGATTTCCGCCCGCAAATTGATATAGATTATGAACTCCCACTTGAAGATGTGACCATCCGCCTCGCGGACGAGCTCTCCCGCCTTGCCCCGTTTGGAAGCGGCAACCACGAGCCGTTGTTTGTAAGCCGCAGCGTTTATGTGGAGAATGTGCGAGCAATAGATGATAAAAATACGCTGATATTTACATTTAGAAATGACAAAGGGTATCGGGTCAAGGGCATTGCTTTTGGGTTGAATGGAGTTTATGCACAGGCTGTTGCGGAAGCAGGTGTTGATAAAAACGGTGGATTTTGTATGGACGTGGTGTATGGTATAGAGACGAATGTGTACAATGGGAATGTTTCTGTGCAGATGCGGATTAGGGATTTTGCGGTTTTAGCATGAATAGAATGCCAGAACGAAAACGCATACGCCTAAGCGGATATAACTACAGCTATAAAGGGGCGTATTTCATTACAATTTGTGTGAAAGACAAACACGAAATGTTAGGCACGATTGATGTAGGGGCGGCAACCGGCCGCCCGCACCTTTCTGATTATGGAAAGATTGTAGACGAAGAGATTTCAGCTTTGCCTATAATTTATGATTTTGTTGACATCGATAAATATGTAATTATGCCCAATCATATCCATATGATTATCGTATTGGATAGTGACGGGCGAACACAGTTCGCCCCTACAATATCGCGCATCGTTAAACAGTTCAAAGGTTCTATAACTAAACAAATCGGATTTTCTCCATGGCAAAAATCCTTCCACGACCACATCATACGAAGCGAAGACGATTATAACCGCATCTGTAAATATATCGACAAAAATCCAACACTATGGACTGAAGACTATTACTATCCTAAAAACCACCAACCCACCCAAAGGAGATGATTCTTTTGACCACAACCAACATCAGCGAACTCATGCAAATTATCAATGGCGACCACGCAGACCCGCATCATGTATTGGGTATGCATCACATCAAGCATGAAGGCAAAGACCACTCCATTGTGCGCGTATTCAACCCGGACGCACTTGAAGTGGAAGTCTTTGACCCTGCCAAGCCTAAAGTGCGCCACAAGCTGGAAAAGGAGCACCAAACAGGATTTTTTTCAGCAATTCTACCAAAAAGGAAACATTTCCATTACAAACTAAATTTCATCGGCCACAACGGACAAACATGGGAAACTTTCGACCCATACAGCTTTGCGCCCGCAATTTCGGAAATGGATGTCTATCTTTTTGGACAAGGCACCCATTACGAAATTTACAATAAACTTGGCGCAACCAAACTCACCATAAACGGCATAGACGGCGTACTTTTTGCTGTATGGGCACCAAATGCAAAACGGGTCAGCCTCGTTGGCGATTTTAATAACTGGAACGGCTTACGCAACCCCATGCGCAGCCTTGGCGGTTCTGGCATTTGGGAGCTATTTGTTCCCGGGCTGCATGACTACGACAAATACAAATTTGAAATAAAGTCACACACGGGAGAACTTTTGCAAAAGTCCGACCCCTTCGCGTTTTTTGCGGAAGTGCGCCCAAATACCGCATCCATTGTTTACGATATCGGCGGATACAAATGGGGCGATGCAAAGTGGGTTGCGAGCCGTAAGAAGAAATCCCCGCTTGACGGGCCAATGAATGTGTACGAGCTCCATGCCGGAAGCTGGAAACGCCACCCGGGGCAATGGTCAGACCCAAACGACCAAGAGAGCTTCTATAACTGGCAGGAACTAACCGCAGACCTGATTCCATATGTAAAAGACATGGGCTACACGCACATAGAACTTATGCCAATCACGGAATTCCCCTTCGATGGCTCTTGGGGGTACCAGGTAACGGGATTTTACGCGCCAACCAGCCGGTATGGAACACCCGCGGATTTTATGGCATTCATAGATACCTGCCATCAAAATGGTATTGGCGTGCTTTTAGACTGGGTTCCCGCCCACTTCCCTAAAGATGCCCACGGGCTTGCCCGCTTCGACGGCACATGCCTGTACGAACACGCAGACCCGCGCAAAGGCGAACACACCGACTGGGGCACATTGATATTCAACTACGGGCGCAACGAGGTGAAGAATTTTCTTATAGCAAGTGCGCTGTTTTGGCTGGAGAAATATCATATAGACGGGCTGCGGGTAGATGCCGTGGCATCGATGCTGTACTTAGATTATGGCAAGGATAGCGGCCAGTGGGTACCCAATAATTACGGCGGGCGCGAAAATGACGAAGCTGTGGAATTTCTAAAGCATATGAACTCCACAATCGCACAAAAGCACCCGAACGCGCTGATTATTGCGGAAGAATCCACAGCTTGGCCGGGCGTAACCCGCCCTGTGGAAGAAGATGGCCTTGGCTTTAGCCTTAAATGGAACATGGGCTGGATGAACGACTTTTTGCAATACATGAGCAAGGATAGCGTGTATCGCAAGCATCACCATCACATGCTGACATTTAGCATGGTATACGCATATTCCGAGAAATATATCCTGGTGCTTTCCCACGACGAAGTGGTACACGGCAAAGGGTCGCTGGTAAACAAAATGCCCGGCGATGTGTGGCAAAAATTTGCTAATTTGCGCGCTGCCTACGCATTTATGATGGGACACCCGGGTAAAAAGCTATTATTTATGGGCGGTGAATTTGCCCAATTTAGGGAATGGAGCGAAATGCGTGAGCTCGACTGGTTCTTGCTTGGCGAATTTGAGTATCACCGCCAAATGCAAGCTTTTGTACGTGACCTGAACAAGCTGTATTTGAAGGAAAAAGCACTGTGGCAAAAAGATTTCGCCCCCAACGGTTTCCAGTGGATTAGCTGCCACGATAACGCACGCAGTATCGTATCGTTTTACCGTGAAGCGGAAACGAAACGCCGCAGTAAAGCCGACCAAGATGCAAAGGGTTCGGCTTACGAATATTTGGTTTTTGTATGTAATTTCACGCCTGTTCCGCATTTAGATTATCGTGTGGGGCTCCCCGCAGCGGGCAAATATACGGAAATTTTGAATAGCGATGCTGCTGCTTATGGCGGAAGCGGCATTGTTAATCCCGGTGCATTTACGGCAGAAGCGCATTTGTGCGATGGGCGGGAGCATAGTGTGCCTATCCAATTGCCGCCGCTTGGTGTGGTTGTGTTGAAGGGTAAGACGAAATAAACCAAATTAAAATTTGCGGGAGGCAAATTGCCTCCCCTACGAAAGCATGGCACCACCTTTGGAGGGGCGGCAACCAGCCGCTCGCGGCTTACAATAAAAACCAGCGATTTCAGGGGCATTTCACGAAGTCGCTATTTTTTTGCAAAATTTTTTTCAAAAAGTGTTGACAAAAATAAAATCCATGATATTATAAATACATACCGCATGTATATTTCGCAATTACGAAAGAGGTGAATCAATTGCCACGTAACAAATACCCGGAAGAAACACGACAAAAGATCATAGAAACGTCTCTAAAATTATTCGTGGAAAAAGGCTATGACGAAACCACAGTGCTAGACATCGTAGCCAACTTGGGCGGCATGACCCGCGGCGCGTTTTACCACCACTTCAAGAATAAGGAAGACATACTGGAGGCTGTATTTTACGGCGAAGAGTATGCGCCCAAAGGATTTGAAACGGCAAAAGCTGCCAATGTTGCCAACGGGATGGAGCGGTTACGCCTTGCGCTCAAACTTTCCCTTGCAGAAAACACAGGAACTACATTCCAGACCGATGCAACAAAACTTGCAATGCAGCTCATGATGTCGCCCCGATTTTTGGCAGAAAAAGTGAAGGGTGATATCCAAACAGCAGCACTACTTGAGCCGCTTATCGCCGAAGGTATGGCCGACGGCTCTATCGCGCCCGGTAATCCAAAACTTTTGGCGCAACTTTTTATGGTGGTAGTAAATTTTTGGATGATGCCTACCATCTTCCCCACGGAATCGGAAGATGAATTGTGGCAAAAAGGAGAGATGATGCTAAAGATAATGGAAGCGGTAAACTTTCCTGTTATAGATGACGAGCTTACAGCACTTTTTGAACAAACAGTGGAAACAGTGCTCATGCCGAAAGAAACGGAATAAAAAAATATAAAAGATATTTGCCCGAAAGGGCAAACTTTTTTGACAAATTTACGTACATTTTGAATGTATATAAAAATAAAGGAGATATGAAAATGGAAAACAAAAAACAGGATGAATTTAACCGCAAAGTGGAAGAAGCGGTGAAACCGATAGCTGACGAACTTGCACAAATCGCCGTAAAGAAAATCGAGCCGTTTACCCGCATTATTACCTTACTGGGTTTTGCAGTTGCTTCGATTTTTTTACTGGTGACATTGGTGAGAGGAAATGATGATGGTTCGGTTAGGCTACTGTTTTTGCAACTTGAAGATAATACGGTTGTTTACATCGCTTTCGCTGTCATGCTTATAATCACCCTTTGGCATTTAGTATCAACCGTTCGTTTTTTCATAAACAGAAACAAATAAAACAAAAATAAAGGAGATATGAAAATGGAAAACATTATCACAGTATCGAATCTAAAAAAATCCTTCAAAAACAACCAGGTATTAAAAGGTGTAGATTTCACAATACGCAAGGGCAGTATCTTCGCCTTGCTTGGTTCCAACGGTGCAGGCAAGACTACCTGCGTAAAAATTCTTTCGACTTTAACAAAAGCAGACAACGGCAGTGCCACCATTTGCGGCCACGACGTTTTTAAGCAGCCCGACAATGTACGGGGCTGTATCAGCTTAACAGGGCAGTACGCCGCAGTAGATGAAGTGCTTACAGGGCGAGAAAACATGCGCCTGATTGGCTCGCTAAAACGCTTGCCGAATGCACATAAGCAAGCAGATGAACTTTTAGCGGCAGTAGACCTCGAATTTGCCGCAGATAAGCCCGTTGCCACCTATTCCGGCGGTATGCGCCGCCGGCTGGACATTGCCATGAGCCTCATGGGCGACCCGCAAGTCATTTTCCTAGACGAGCCAACAACAGGGCTAGACCCACAAAACCGCATTGCCCTGTGGGATATGATTGCCAAGCTTGCCGAAGGCGGCACATCCATTTTGCTCACCACGCAATACTTAGAAGAAGCAGAGTACTTGGCAAACCACATTGCCATTTTGCACAACGGCGTCATTACCGCCGAGGGTACGCCGGAAGAATTGAAAAAGATGCTGCCAATCGGTGAAATTTCACTGGAATTTATGACATCTGACGACGCCAAGAAAGCGCAAGCATTGCTGGATGACTATAAATTTACTGCCAGACGCAAAACCATAGAAGTGGCCACAGACGGCAGCACCCAACAGCTGGCAGAGGTTCTCAACCGCATCAACAACAGCGGTATTACCGTTACCCGTTTCACACAAAATCAGCCATCATTGGAAGACGCATTTTTGACACTCATCGGAGAAAAAGGAGATAAGAAAAATGACTAATGTATTTTCAGATTCAATCATCATGCTCAAGCGCTGCTTCACCAAGAACCTTAGAAGCCCAGAAACCGTGATTATGGCCTTGGGTGTACCGGTTATAATGATGATACTGTTCGGCTTTGTATTCGGCGGCGTGGCCGGAGATGTAGACGGATTCAGCTATATAAACTTCATTGTACCGGGCATTATTGTGCAGTGTATATGTAATGCGTCGGGCGCGACCGGTATGGGCCTGCATAACGACATGTCTAAGGGCATTTTTGACCGTTTCCGTTCCATGCAAATTGCTAAGTCTGCCTTCTTAAACGGCCATGCGTGGATGTCCATACTGCGCAATATGGTTATTACCATTGTCATTATCGGTGCGGGCTTTGCCGTTGGCTTTAGACCCGCCGCAAGCTTTACGGATTGGCTGTTGGCCGCAGGCGTATTGTTTCTATTCCTTATCGCAATCACATGGATTACGGTCATCTTTGGCCTGATTGTAAAAGACAGCGAAGCCATTAGCGGTCTGGCTTTCTTGTTGACAATCCTCACATTTGTAAGCTCCGGCTTTGCCCCGCCGGAAACATTGCCCACCGCCCTGCGTATATTTGCACAACATCAGCCAATGACCCATGTCATTGATGCGACACGTGCCCTGTTGCTGGGCTTGCCGCTGGGCAACTCGCTTTGGCTTGCCCTGGCCTGGAGCGGCGGTATTGCCATTGTGGCTTTTACCATTGCTGTGCAAATTTACAAAAGTAAGTTAACGAAATAGAAATAAAAATGAGCTACCCCGCCAAGGGAATTTTCTTGGCGGGGTAGCCTGTTTTTACATATATGCCTATACATCCCATTATTTTATCTTATTCTCAAGCAAAAACATCTCCAAAATCACTTTTACATCATCGAAAGAGATGTCCTCGAAAACGAAGTTACAAAGCCCGCACCTTTTGTAGGTTACACCGCCAAAAGTAAATTTCATTCTAAAAGCGCAGCGTTTGCCGCTGCTCTCGGAATTGTCCGCAAACATATGCGGTGTGCTGCTCCGTTTTTTATCATCACAGCATAATCCCGGGTCGTCCAATCTAAAAACATGCGGGAAGCGGTGGCATAAAACCCGCATTTTGTCGGGCTCACGTTCAAAAGCATGGATGAATGAAACCTTGGTTGTTATTTTTTGCTCGCACCCTTTTTCATTTACAAGCAAGAACCGTTTCGAGCCTTTCTTGTACAAAATACAATCTTTTTCGCTTGGCTTTTTGGGGTCGATTGAAAAGCCATATTTTTCGGCCTCAACGTAAAGCCACTCTTGAATTTCCCGCAGTTTATCGGAAGCATAGTCCATTTCGGCATGGAAAATACGGTGAAATTTTTGCTCGGCAGGGTCTTGAATATAGCGATACGTCAAGCTGTTCAGCGGTTTTCCCCACGCCCAATCAGGCATTATTGTATCTATATTATTCACATAGGCGCACAAAACCATCATCACACGCGGATTGTCGGGATATTGAATGCGAAAGCGCTGCGCCTTTTTTCCAAAACCCTCAAAGCATAACCCCATTTGTTCAAAACCCGCAATCATAAGCTCAACCTTCTTGTGCCGCTTAATCAATTTGAATGCAAAAAACTTTGCGCCGTCAACCGTTATGCCGCCGTCCTCGTATATGCCGCAAAGCCCAAACGCAAACAAAATATCCATGACGCGGTTGTAATAACCATCTGTTGTTTCATAGTTGGGATAACCCCACTCAAAAGGCGCGCGCTCGATGTCTTTATAACAACGGATGACAAACTTATGCAATTCCTTAAATGCACTAACAAATTGGTCGTTATTCATTTCGCCCAAATATTTCGGGTCAACCTTGAATTTTTCGGGCATGGGAAGTATATCTGCGCACCGCTTCTGAGCAGCTTTTTTCGCGGCAGATTCATAACCTTTCATGTAATAATGATCTATCGTGTCCGCAAGTGGCTTTTGTGCGGGGTGTTCTTTCTTGATATACGTAGTGTAATCGTTCAAAAAACTTGCGATATTGTGTAGGAAGTTTCTTCGTCCGCTTACGTTCCATGGGCGGCAAAGTTCAACAATTTCCTCATCGCCCACACCGCTGATTTCCGTAATGCCTCGTTTTGCAATCACCTCGTCCAATCGGTCAAGCAATCCAAGCCGTTCTTGGATAAGTTTCTCATTACTTTTCTTTCGCGCAAGCCACGCACCGTATCCCTGTTTATCAAGCATTTTAGTCCTCCTTATACAACTTCGCTACACTGCTGATTATATTTTCAACTGGTCCAACTTTCGGGCCAGTTGAAATATATACTCCTAAAAATAAGTAAGGCAAACCGGCTTCTCCTCAAGTGAAAAAGCACGGCCTAGCGCGTCCAGATGGGATGCATCAGAAAGTGTAGCATTCCCATATTTCACAAGATGCTTCAAGTTTGCACAGCCCATAACAAGAGAAGATAAATCGGCGATATCAATATCTAATTCTGCATCCGGAGTGGCATTGGCTGCAACCTTACATTGCCCTTTGCTAAACTCCAGCAAAAACGGCTTGTTGTTTTCCGCAACAAAACTATCCGTAACATTTACTTGCAGTTTCATAGTTAAATCACCAAATTTTACATCTGCAATGTCTGCAAAAAACGCCTCCACATCGCAAATACGATACATAATGCCAAGCCCTGTCCGGCAGCATTCCTGATAAACAGAAAATAACATCCGCTCCATGTGGTTTCTTGGGTCTGCTATGGTGTTGATAAGCCCTTCGTCCTGTGTATTTATAATTGCATATCGGACTTGGTCGCTTTGGCTTCTCACAAAAGCCATAAGCTCCATAAAAACACTGGGGCTATCGAATAGCAGCTCGGTAACAAACATATCGTTTACAAGCACGGATTCTTCGCTGCCTTTTCTGAATTGGAAAACAATATAGCCGCGAATCTTACCACCGTCCATGTACGCGAATATCTTGTTTGCCGGGGCTTTTAACCGTGTTGTAAACTCATCTGCGCGTTTTGTTATTAGCCCGTGTGCAGATTTTGCGCGGGAATTGTAAAACTCCACGAGCGCCTGTGCATTATCTTCGCAAAGCCTGACAATATGGGCTTTTGAGTTTCCGCCGGGCAGGTCTTCCGGTTTTAATCTAAATTGCTGTAAAAGCGTGCCAAATCCAAAACCCATCTTGTGGTAAAATGCGGAGTTAAACGGGTACAGCATTGCAAGGTTTGCACCTTTACTACGCAGGGCATTCATAAAATACAGCACCATTTCTTTACATATTTTTTCTTTTTTGTGAGCCAAATCAACCGCTACAGAACCTATGCCGCCGGCTTTTATCATCGTTTGGCGCATGTTCATTTCAAAATCCCATATGTTAAAACCACCCACCATTTTGTCGCCTTTGTAGGCACCGTAAAAATGAACATCCCCTCGGCGGTTGGTTTCGGCAACCCGTTCCGCATATTGCTCTGCGGTAACCCCCTGCATAAACCCGGGGTATGCATCTATTTGAAGCTGCGCCATTATTTTAAGATTGCTCTCGTCCATTGGTAAAAATGTGTACATTAAATTGCCTCCATTATCTATACAACTGTTAAACCAGTATCCACTACATCCACCACAAACTCGTAGCCCGGCTCGATACTGCCTTTAAGGATTGTGCGGCCAATCATCGTTTCAATTTCGCGTTGGATATACCGCTTAATTGGCCTTGCCCCGTAAGCGGGGTCATAAGCCGCATTGGCCACATACGCTTTCGCTTTTTCCGTCAACCGAACGGATAATTGCTGTTCCTTTAGGCGGGCGGATACCCTTGCCATCAAAATATCAATGATGCTTTCCACTTCCTGCTTGGTAAGCGGCTTGTAGTAGATGATCTCGTCAAGACGGTTCAAAAATTCCGGGCGGAAACGGGACTTTAGCAAGCTGTCGATCATTTCCTTTACTTCATCCTTGATGTTTCCATCCTCATCAATGCCATCTAAAAGATACTCCGAGCCTATATTGGAAGTGAGAATAATAATCGTATTTTTGAAATCCACCGTTTTACCGTGGGAATCAGTAATTCTGCCATCATCCAATACTTGAAGCAGGATGTTGAAGACATCACTGTGCGCTTTTTCTACTTCGTCAAACAATACTACGCTGTAAGGCCTTCTTCTTACGGCTTCCGTAAGCTGGCCGCCCTCTTCGTATCCCACATATCCCGGAGGCGCGCCAACCAGCCGCGACACAGAGTATTTCTCCATATATTCCGACATATCGATGCGTACCATGTTGTGCTCATCATCAAACAGGCTTTCTGCCAATGCTTTTGCGAGTTCTGTTTTTCCTACGCCAGTAGGCCCTAAGAACATAAAAGAACCGATGGGGCGGTTCGGGTCTGCAATACCAGAGCGGGAGCGGATAATGGCCTCGCACACTTTGTTCACCGCATCGTCTTGCCCAATCACCCGCTTATGGAGCTCTTTGTCTAAATGTAAGATTTTTTCGCGTTCGCCTTCCAGCAGTTTTGCAACGGGAATGCCTGTCCAACGCGCCACGATTTTGGCTATTTCTTCGTCGGTTACTTTATCCCGCAACAGGGAGAAAGTCCTATCCTCGTTTTTTTCGGCATCTTCTAATTGCTTTTGCAGCTCTACAAGCTGTCCATATCTTAGTTCGGCCAGCTTATTCAAGTCGTAATTTCTTTCGGCAGCCTCTATTTCGGCATTCACATCTTCAATTTGCTGCCTTATTTTTTGGGCAGACTGAATGCTTGCTTTTTCCGTTTCCCATTGCACTTTCTTGGAGTTAAACTCCTCCCGCAGTTCCGCCAGCTCACGCTGTATGCGCTCAAAATTTTCTTTTGAAAGGCTGTCTTTTTCACGTTTTAGTGCCGCCTCCTGTATTTCAAGCTGCATAATGCGCCGTGCGATGACGTCCAATTCCATAGGCATGGAATCAATTTCTGTACGAATCATGGCGCAGGCTTCATCTACTAAGTCAATCGCTTTGTCCGGCAGAAAACGGTCGGATATATAGCGGTGAGACAGCGTAGCGGCGTTAATGAGCGCACTGTCTGTAATTTTTACGCCGTGGAATACCTCATAGCGTTCCTTTAACCCACGCAGTATGGTTATGGTATCCTCTACCGTTGGTTCGCCCACATACACCGGCTGGAACCGCCGCTCCAATGCGGCATCTTTTTCTACATATTTCCGGTATTCGTCCAAGGTAGTGGCGCCTATGCAATGCAGCTCGCCCCTGGCAAGCATTGGTTTTAGAAGATTGCCGGCATCCATGGCGCCTTCCGTTTTGCCGGCCCCTACAATGGTGTGTATCTCGTCGATAAACAGAATGATTCTGCCTTCAGCTTCCTTAATCTCGTGCAGCACCGCTTTCAGACGCTCCTCAAATTCGCCCCTAAACTTGGCTCCGGCGATGAGCGCGCCCATATCCAGGGCAAAAATGGTCTTGTCTTTTAGGCCCTCCGGCACGTCCCCACGCACAATGCGGATGGCCAAGCCTTCTACAACTGCTGTTTTACCCACACCAGGTTCGCCTATGAGAACCGGGTTATTCTTTGTTTTTCTGGACAAAATGCGAATAACGTTGCGGATTTCATCATCGCGTCCTATTACTGGGTCTTGCTTTTGCTGCCGTACCTTTTCCACAAGGTCATAACCGTACTTATTCAGCGCCTCATAGGATTCTTCCGGATTATCAGATTCTACCTTTCGGTTGTTTCTAATTGTTTGCAACGCGCCTAAAAATTTATTTTTGTCCAGGTTCATGTCGCGGAATATTTCCTTTAGGGTTGGCGTGCTCTTTTCAAACATGGCAAGAACGATATGCTCTGTGGAGACATACGAATCCCCATATTGTTTGGCTTGCCGTTCCGCTTCTACAAGCACTTTGTCAGTGGCAGGGGAAATATAGATTTTGTCCGGTTCGCGCCCGGGCCCAGACACTTTAGGCAGCCGCTCAATCGCACGGTCAACCACGGACAAGGCTCTGTCTGTATTTATCTCCAATTTTTCCAACAGGCGCGGTATCAATCCACCGTCTTGGTCGATAAGAGCATACAAGATATGCTCCGGTTCGACGTTGGTGTTGCCGTTCTCGATGGCAATGTTTTGCGCTGTTTTAACAGCGTCTAAAGATTTTTGAGTGAATTTTTGGGTATCCATAAGTATCCTCCTCTATATTATTAGTTTTCCATCCTTGAGCCGGACTAAATAAAGTTGCTCAAGCGTTTGCGCATCGCCCAAAGGGCTAAAGTGGTGTTTAAGCAATTCGTCAAAAACATGTATATAACTACTTATTGCCTCTCCAATATGCTGCCCACTAATTGGTTCCATAGCCATCGGCCAGTATATATGCCTACCGAAATAATCCGTATCTGTTCTATACATAAGTTGCCCGGCCCTGCCCAGATACCGGCGTTCCAGCTCCATCCATATGCGGGTAAATGCAGCAAAATTTCTAATCGTTTCAATGTTTTGCGACCGTAAAACGACATTAAACCTTCCTACAGCTGTCCTGTCGTCTTGCACAATCCGCACTTCATACTTAATTTCCGGGCGGTGAACGTAACGGAGCGAACTTTTGATGAACAGAATAAGACCAGATGGGTCTGCATTAGTCACAAATTGGCCTGTGCCATTTAGCGCATTTTCTATGTTGTAAATTACGTTGTGATAATTGTCCCCGCGGGCATACACATATTCGCCCAAGGCCTCCTGCACAATATCCGAAAGCGATATGGCCCTTTCGCGCGCAAGTTTGCGAAGCTGCAGCCGTGTTTCTTCTAAAATGCGAATGTTTGCGAAATCGTCGTTCATAAAAACTGTACTCCTTTCGAACTGGTATTTAATGATGAGGATAGCACACTTTATTCATTCCCACAACGACATTATATACTATATATTGACAACAAAAAAATAATGGACTATATTCTATGTGAAATTTCAGGACAAGCAAGCACATACTTTCCTACAAGGAGGACAAAAACATGAAAATGACACGTACAGCAATGGCTGAAATTGCGGCAGCACTTGCGGCAAACGCATCGGACGAAATGTCTGCACAGCATGGTTATATCGAATTAGCAGAACTGATGGAGAGCTTAGGCGCTCCGGCAGAACATGTAGCCAAAATTCGTGAAATTGCAGGGGACGAACGCAACCACATTATCACAGAACTTGCACTGCTTGCATACTACGACCCAAACACCAAAATTGCCAGTGATGATATCGAGGATGCCCTGGAAACCCTAAAAAAGCAACTGGATTCTGACCCAACATAAGTTATTGGAGAAAGAACGGTATGGCTAAAATTGCTATACCGTTCTTTTTTGTTCACTCATATATTTTTTTGCATACAGGTATCTCAGATGCCTTTAGACACTTTGTGGTAAGCAAGAACAAATTTATTGTGTTTTCCACCATTTGTATTATGCATTTTATACATCTTTTTAAGTTCAAACAAAAATTCTTTAGTTAATCCATGTATCATTTACCTAAAAGAATATATTATGTGACAAATGTATTACAACTTGATTCGGACGTAAACTCAGAAGGGTTTGTGGCAAATGGAAAAGACAAAGGCAAAAAGAATCAGCAATTTTAACTCGTACATGCAGCGGCATTGGAGCCTTTACGCAATGCTCCTCTTGCCCATGGCATTTTTCGTTATCTTTAGTTACTGGCCCATGATCAACATCTTAATTGCTTTTATGACAAACAACATTATTATTCCGGTTACGCAACGACCGTGGGAACGTTGGGTAGGCTTAGCCAACTTTAGGTGGGCATTCCAAAATATTCAGTTTATACAAGCTGTGCGTAACACCATTATATTTAGCATACTGGATCTTGTAATCGGCTTCGCTGCGCCAATAATACTGGCACTGTTACTAAACGAACTTAAATTCAAAAAATTCAAAAAAATAACACAAACGATATCATACATGCCATTTTTCCTTTCATGGGTAATCATTGGCGGGCTAATGCTTAGGCTGTTCCAAACACAAACAGGGGCCGTTAATAATATTATTATGAGCATGGGTTTTGAGCCTATCCCATTCCTTACATCAAGCAATCACTGGCGTTTTACCAACGTATTCACCAACATATGGCGCGGGCTTGGATGGAATACTATCATTTACCTTGCCGCCATCATGTCTGTTAACCCAGAACTTTATGAGTCTGCAGACTTGGATGGTGCCAGCCGGATTAGAAAAATGTGGCATGTAACCCTACCGGGTATACGCCCTGTAATTCTTACATTGCTCATTTTAACACTGGGTGGAATTATGAATGCAGATATGGTTAGATTCCTTGCCACAGAAAACCATCTGGTTAGAGACGTCTCGACTGTTTTGCCGATATTCGTATTCCGTTGGGGCTTAGAAGGTGCGCAGTATCACCGCGCCGCCGCCGTGGGGTTGATGGCTTCGATTATAAACTTGATTATTTTGTTTATGGCTAATTTCATATCGCGCAAAGTAACCGGCAGCGGCCTTTGGTAGGAGGAGATAACTATGGACGAAAAAATAAAAGCAAACAGCACAACTGAAGAAGCTGCAGAATATGCTCAAATGACCCTCCCAGGTAAAAGTGTAAGGGTTATGAGTACAGGCCGGTTAAAAAGAGCGACTATAGGCGATTGGGTCATCGTTTTCCTAATGCTTGTGCTGATTGTTACTTGTATATTACCAATCATGACCGTTGTCGCAACATCATTAAGCGACCCTACTGCTATCATGCGCAGAGATGTAACATTTTGGCCCATAGGCTTTCAAACCGGAGCGTATGCAGACATCATTGGCGATGCCAGGTTTATGCGCTCGCTTGCGTGGACAGGTATAGTCACCGCCATTGCGGTAGTCGTAAATTTAACCATGACTGTGTTATGTGCGTACCCTCTCACATATGAATCATTAAAAGGGCGGAAAATAATAACCGTTATTATGATTTTTACCATGTACTTTGGTGCAGGCTTGATTCCTACATTCATTTTATTTAGAAGGCTGCTTCTTATTAATAACCCGGCGGTGCTTATACTACCCGGCATGATTAGTGTATTTTTTATGATAATCATGCGTAATTTCATGATTGGTATACCAGAAAGCTTGAAAGAATCTGCGGAAATAGATGGTGCAGGGCCGATGACTTGTTTGATAAAAATTATCCTGCCCCTGAGTAAACCCGTACTCGCCACAGTGGGTATATTTTATGCAGTAGGACGCTGGAACGGCTTTATGGACGCACTGTTCTTTTTACCGGGCGCGCGTGAATATCACCCGATACAGCTTCTGCTTTTCAACATTATTAACAACATTGTGGGTGTAGACACCTTAGACCCGGGTGCCGCCGCTACACCGGGCTGGGGCGTAGCAGTACAATCTGCTGCTATTGTTGTTGCAACGGTGCCAATATTGTGTATATACCCATTTGCACAAAAGTACTTTGTTAAAGGTGCTACGCTTGGTGCGGTGAAGGGTTAAAACAAAGAGATTTCCTACAGTAGAACCCTATGTTTTATGTAGGGGCGACCGTCTCGGTCGCCCGTGAAACCTGTTAAGATACTAATCTTGGTGCAATATATCTGCACCAAGTTGTATATAAAGTTAAAATTGCAGGCACCATAAAGTGCAGGCAACAATTTAAGGAGGATTTATAATGAAGAAATTATCAAAAGTGTTGTTATTAGTGGTTGCGCTTGTAGCCATATTGGCTTTTACTGCATGTGACCGCAACAATGACGACACCACCCCAACACCTACCCCAACACCCGCAGTAGAAACACCGGCCCCAGCACCACCGGTTGAAGCTGCTGCACCGGGCGAAGACGCCGACGTTGTAGTAGACCATGGCGACCCAAGACTTGCAGCGCACGGCTTGGACGAAAACCTTCGTTTTATCGAAACCGTTCACATGACCGCAGCACTATGGGATCGCGGAAATGAACGCGTACCCGACTTTACCCAAAGCTACTGGGCAGAGTGGATTCAAGAAGAAATTTTGAGGGACCACAACATTGCAGTAGAATTTGTAGCCATCCCACGCTGGGAAGACGCAGCATTCCTTACAACCCTGCTTGGTGCAGGCGATGCGCCGGACGTATCTTTCACATTCAGCTTCCCGGTTGTAGAAACATTTGCAAACATGGGGGCGATTACAGACCTTGCACCACTACTTGCACAATACGGCGACTGGATGCCAAACATGTACGGGCTACTCACCCCTGCAAACGTGTACTGGAACAGAAATATAGAAACAGGTCATATTTGGGCATTGGCAGGACGCCTGATTGCAGACGGACGTGTAAACACATTTATACGTGAAGACTGGCTAAACACATTGGGTATTGCACCTCCAGCCACCCAGCAACAATTTGAAGACGCACTGATTGCATTCAGAGATAACGCAGAACTTCTGCTTGGCGCAGATGCAGACAGAATGGTTCCGTTTATGATGGGCGAAGACGTTGCGTGGCAAACAGCAAACCTAATCGAGTCATTTATCCCTAACAACATTTCCGAGCGCGACTGGTTCGTTTACGGCTTTGACGACAGACGCTTTATGCACCCTACAACAAAAGAAGCCGTGCGTGTCATAAACAGATGGTTTAACGAAGGTCTTGTTTTCGAAGAATTCGCTTATGGCGAAGCCGGCACACTCAATGATGACTTAATCAGACTGGGTTATGTTGGTGCATTTATGCAAAACTGGGATTTGCCGTTCCGTGCAGCAGATCGCTTTATTACAGA
>Ga0123355_10001432_pt1 | contig 33192 bp, 21 predicted proteins | sample TergutEmb28metaG_3_FD_89872 | JGI IMG/M metagenome (GOLD analysis project Ga0123355, IMG submission 89872) | Embiratermes neotenicus P1 segment gut microbial communities from Petit-Saut dam, French Guiana - Emb289 P1 | ecosystem: Host-associated > Arthropoda: Insects > Digestive system > Gut ...
GCTGGTTCGATTCCAGCTGGTGTCAGTGGACTTTTCACTGACATAAAATCCTTCCGATCGCACTATGGCCCTGGGGTCGACTCAGCCTCTAACAGAAATGAGTACCAGGAGTATTTCCTGGGGGTAAAAGCGGCCGGTACATAAGGCTGACAACCTTATCACCATCCTGTGCCGTTGTCACGAAATCTGGGAACCTTAACTTCCTGGAACCCTCTGGGCCTGTCGAGGCCTGTAACGGGACTGCTTTACCCTTTACCTTTTTTTTTTACTGCTGTTGGAATATGTAGTGTAGTTATAGTGTGAAAAGATACTAGTTCAAAAGTATTTATAACAGTACTTCTACATTGTACAACAAACATATCTACAAATAATTTTATTGGTATTCAAATTTGAATATTCGTAATTGTGAACCAGTTCACCTATACTATAACCATTATAATGCATTCTGCAGAGGTCTGGAGCACACAGATTCATCTATCATAGAGGATCCCACTGCCACAACTCCACAGAGACTGACACCAGCCAAATTTTCTACTGCTCATATTAAAGGTAATGGGGGTTACATGATTTTGTACTAAAATGTTTAATGTTTCCTCATAAGTACTTGTGTTTCCACATACCAAGCAAACGTTAAGAACCAATTTTTACGTTTTGTTGACCGTGCATCCTAATATAATGATAGTCTTTTTTTTTTTTACCAACTTGATGCACAAAATCTTTATTTTAATACATTTATTACATTCCTCTACATGTTTTGAGCACTATAGCGCTCATCTTCAGAAGGACAATTGTATTAACACAGCATCTAGTATCATCATTCTCTCTGGGTGACTGTTCAGTACACAGGTTACGAGAGGACCTGTGTACTGAACAGTCACCCAAAGAGAGTGACGATACTAGATGCGTGTTAATACAATTGTCCTTCTGAAGATGAGCACTATAGTGCTCGAAACATGTAGAGGAATGTAATAAATGTATTAAAATAAAGAATTTGTTCATCAAGTCAGTAAAAAAAAAAGACCCATTAAGAACCAAATTTCTAAGTAGAGGCTAGTTTTATGCATGGCACCTTCTTAGTGGTTTTCAGTAGTTTGTTTTCCTTGCCATTCTTAGTTGTATTGCCAGATGCTCTGTCAAGTGTCATGAGTTTAGGAGATTTTTGTTTTAACATTTTATATTTTGACAAAACAGACTGTGTTGCTGCATATATAAAAATTTTGTTGCCATTGCTTGGTTCATGTCTGCAGACATAAAACAGATTACAGTATGTGGGCATAGGAGGAAATGAGGTTTAGATATACAAATGAAATGATGACATGAAACAGTTTTAGTCCTAGGCATAATACCTGAAGTGTTGGTGGTGGTACTAATTTTCTGTGGAATTTCTGGAAATGAAACATTCATGTTGGTACGACAGTTCAGTCTGTGGCAGTGATTGGGTTAACTATTAGAGTATCTGCACAGATCCTCATCTACTTGTGCTTGCTGCAGCATCTTGTTGTATTATAGGTATCCTCACAGCAAGAGGACAGGTTGTGAAAATACTGCCCCATTATCCGCTGGATGGCCAGCCTGCAACTGTGGAAATCCATGATATGCAGGGCATGGTCACTTCAGATGAGACTGTGAAAGAATTACGAGGTTTTCCAGGGCCACTTGTCAGGTAATGCTTTGGAGTGCTATACAAAATTCATTACTTATTGAAAAGTTTTAATAATTAACATTCATTGTTTACTTTGTTACTGGGATTTGCTTGATATAAATTTTTAAATTAAAAAGTAATGTGGTAAGCTAGATACAGCCCCACACAAACACAAACAAGCTGTGAGTATAAGGGCAGCCAGTTACGCGAAGACAGGATAGAACCAACTCATGAAGTGTGTGGTACATAAAATATACCTAAGGCCCTTGAGTATTGTAATGGTGTGCACTTGTTGTATCAACCATTGTCACATACATTTAGACAATATTTGTTCTGATTGTACCTGAAGCTTGCAATTGGCTGAGAAGTGTAAGCAACAATAAGAATCTTTCATTGCATAATATTTCCTGGAAAGTTGCAGATTAATGTAAATAGTCTTCTTGAAGATATGTGGAATCAATTGGAAAACTTGTCATTTGGAGACTGCATAGCTATGTGGATTGGCTAGCTGAGTTTGAAGTATTAGTATGGCTGACATTTTCCAATTTGGCCTACTACTGATTGTGATAATGATTTATTAAAGTAATGGCCATCCAATTGTAGCATTCATAAAAGCACATGTTCTTATCATAAGAACATAATTAAGGCTGATGTTATAGCAGTAATATGAGCTCCTACAGGCTTACATTTGACATTATCCTTCTGGCCGCACTGTATCCCTGGGGCCAATTCAGCCTGTAACAGAAATGAGTACCAGGAATATTTCCTGGGGGTAAAGGTGGCCATTGCATAGGGCTGACAACCTCTGGGCCTGTCCAGACCTGTACAGGGATTGCTGTACCTTTGCAGACTTACATTGTGAAATATGATGATACAAAAGCAGTACAATTACAAACAGATTATAATTACTCAGCTAATTTAACCTTTTAACAACCATATTGATGTTAGTGCGTGGTTTATGAAGAATGTGAGTATTATTTGAAGAGAAATAGATAAATTATGACATAAGTGGCATTGGCATGATGTGGAAAATAAAAAAGAAGTTATACAGCTTGTCTTTAAAATGTAATAAATTTCCTTGTTGTCTAAATATATAAAATTAATTTCTAGGAGTGTTTTATATGTGCATTCATGAACACATGTCATTTAAATGTTGAAATGTGTCATAATTGACAACTCTGTAATGGCTCATAACATTTATATATAGTCTTCTTTGTCACAATTGATTACACATTTGTGTATTATGTAAGCCTGCAAGAGCTCCCATTATAAGAAGTACAGGCTTAGGGATTTTCACTTAACTACTCACCTAGAATGGTTCTGGGCCACCCTCAGCTTGTTATCCAGCATATCATTCCCTGGTGATAGTGCAGCTTGTGTGTGAAGTTGAGCACTTGCATATGTGTAGTGCTGTGGTCCAGCAAGTATGGAATCTTACCTCCACATCATCTGAAGACCATCATGATGTTGGGCTCACTCAAGGTTAAATTTGAACGCGTGTTATCTGAATTGGGATGATTAGTTTCATAATTTTAAAATACTGTTTTATTAACATTTTGTACATTATGTGATATTGCGCACTTAGCTGTGTTGATGTGTTTGGCCATCTTCATCAGTTCTAATGATATCTATTTCAGGGGAGTTACACACAAGAACTCAGTAATAGCATTTTGCATGAGGAAATTGAAGATGGCAGAAAGAGATCCTGAGCTGTTTGATCGTGAATCAGTTATTCTTTTGTGGAAATTACTTATACTACTTCTAAGACAAAATGGGGTAAGTAGGTACTCATGAGCAGAATATAGGAGTGCATGTGAAATACAGTGTATTTTTTAATCACCTGAGTGCTTCCTCTGAAACCAGGGTAATCTTGGTGCTATACTCTGCAGATTACTCTTGTCAGCAATTTCAGGATGTTGTAGTAGTAGGTTGTGGAGTGGTACTGAACAGTGCAAGATCAGCTTAGGTTGGCTTGTAGTCTAACACAACTGTGTCAAGTTGACACAGTTGTGTTAGACTACAAGCCAACCTAAACTCATTCACACACACAACGGGGATGACACACTTCCTAGAGGTGCAAGATCAGTTTTATATGAATATTTTGAAAATGTGCAACTTGTGTTAAGCTAGTTGCATGTAACATGATAAAGAAGTGAAATGAGAGTGCAGCATGAGTAAAGAGAATTCTGCAAGCTCTTTGTTCATGGTCTAGTATAAACTTGTATTTGATATGTAGTTAATTAGTCATGTAGTAGAGTGCATCTCCTGTTAGTCTGTTAGTGCTGGGTGGCTTTATTTTCATCGTACCACAGCAGTCGTATTGTTGTGATGCTACAAAAATGGTTGTGGTGGAATGTGGCATGTTGTACCTGGCTAGGTAGTGCAGATTGTGCAAAATTTACATTGTCTGCACTATGTATCTTTAAAGGACGCTTATTTATATGAAGAGTTACTTAACATATTGTGATGTATAATAATGACTGCAGTTGTTATTTCAGTAAAAAAAGAGGCCATCTGTCTACAACAGGCAAATGCTGTTTCATGCCATGATTATTTTTTATTCAGAATATGTAACTTTTATTTTGTGTACCTTTGATGTTACCAGCAGCTTTTGAAATGTTTGTAACATACCAAATAGTTTTCGGCTTTACAAATTTGTATTGGCTTTTGCATATGACCATCTTGCACGGTACAAGTTTTAACATAGTAACAATTTTGTATTTCAGACAGTTGTAGGAGCAGATATTGCTGAACTGCTGCTGTCACAGTCAGGTAGTCCAGAAACTACTAACATCAGTGCTGCATCAGCAAATGTACATCATTCTGCACCATCACCTGCTGTGTCACAACCTAGCAGCATCCATGATGTGCAAGATGAACTAAATGTGCATCGTGCATCTTACAGGTCAGAAGCAGAGTTGACAGTAGAATTCAGAGAATATTTGCTGTATGGAAACAAGAAAGAAGCCTTAGGTGGGTATAAATTTTAATTAAAAGAATGTTTACATTACAGATTTTGAAAACCTTTTGTTATGTCGTCAGTACTGTGGTGTTAACCAACACTAATAGACTGGCATTTATATTTTCATTTATTACATGTTATGTAAGAGAGGTTGAGTTATCTTATGTGTGTTCAATGTTACCTGTACTATGGATCTAAGTTTCCTGATTACCACAGTACTTGAACATCCACTGTACCACAGGATGCTACAAGGGGAGTTGTTGAATATGATGCACCTGTTTCCATGTGTTTATATTGTGAGCTGCTCATAGCCTACTTTTGATATCTTAAAAGGAAACATTTCCTTTTGTGCCAGGTAATTTGTGAACAAACAGATTTATAATTAAAATTGGTATGAATTTGTGTCACTAGATGCCACTTCTCCCCTATGCATTTTAATTACTTACCATTGGTGATACCATCACAGTAGGTGAACTTGTGATCAGGAGTGACACTGATGTCACCTTAATGTAGCTTTATTGAAGCTTCATATATGTATGAAGAACGTAAAACAACATGACAGCTACATGAAATGACCTTTTCAATTTGATGGTAATTACTAATGAACCAGTTGAACTATGAATATTAAACAGTCCAGACCTCAGGACCTGATCATGCACCCTGCAGCCTGAACTTTCTGGCTCATCACTGCCATATTTGCACATTCTTATCAGAGTTTGGATGAACTATTTTTTAAGCTGCAGTTTGTGCTGAAGTTCTCTATACTTATATTTATAGCACTGGTTCATGCTTATAGTGATTAAGAGGTTGTGCATTTATTGGTTGTGTTGTTTATGCACCGTAAAATAATTTACTCTTAATAAGAATAAGGAGATTTTGTTTCTATACCAATTTATTGTTTTGCAGAATGGGCCATGAAGCATGGACTCTGGGGACATGCTTTGTTTCTAGCTTCGAAGATGGATCAGAGAACATATGCCAATGTAATGATGCGATTTGCTAATGGACTTGCTATGAATGATCCATTGCAAACTTTGTATCAATTGATGTCAGGACGTCAACCAGCTGCCGTTACAGTATGTACTTTCCTTAGTGAAGTGAAGTATTCTTGACATGAAATAGCGTACCATTTGTAAGGTGTGCACAGGGCAATTAACATTGGTCCCAGACTCCTTCACTGTCCCTCTAACAAGTACAGTGGCCTGAGCTTACACTATGTCCCCTCCAATCCCTTTCTACCACCCTGTTGTACATGCTGGTTCACATCTGTTACGTACAGCATGTATAAAAATTGTTGCATTCATGAACAACACCAAATTAATATTTATGCTCTTGCCAGGGACTGGCTATCTGGACTGGGGTTTTTGATGGTTTTCCTCGGGTCTTTGAGGCTGTGTTAGTATTTGAAATGAGGCTGTGACCTCTTCCTTTGACATTGTCGCCAGTTCATTCACTATTAACCATATCATTGGATGCTCTGTAGGCACTGATCCAGATGGCATTACTGAATATGTGATAAATAAATTGCAGTGCTTTAGTTCACCTTCTGCATTTAGACCAAAGAATGGAATTACGTAAGTTAGGAACTGCTGGAATATGAATGTAGAGATGTAGTGTTTGATGGTGTAGTACAGTGCAAGTAGTAAAGTGATTTAATCGTGTTAGACCAGTGCTGTGTGCGTGCCTTTGTGCCATTACGAAAAAGGTATAAGGACTATGTTTACTTGCTTGTCATCAAAATCTTGTCGGCCGAAGTTTTAATTACTGTATTTACTCAAATGCAAAACTTGGTATTTTCTTTAAATGTGGTGCTGAAATATGTGACGACTTAAATTCACGTATGAATAGCTGAACTGCACTGCACCAAACTGGATTACTCTCAACCAGACCATGCGGAGCCAGACCATTGCCTGCATTGCCATACCATCGTGTGAGATATGTGCTATTCTGAGTTATTACGCAGCATAAAGCTGTAATTCCTTACCTACATTTTGGGACAACCTACCAGTCCCATCTTCAAGGGTCAAGTAATCCAAAAGAACAGAGCATGACTGAAGTTAACTGACATAGTCTTCTTTTTTTGGTACTTTGTCCATCATCTACTTTTCTAAAGAAGCAGTATGTTTTGGAAGCCGGTTCTTGTTTGCGTTTATAGGCAAAGAAGCACCAAACCTAGTGGACACCTCAGATTGAGCTATTGTCGGTCACTGGGCACTTCAGAAACGGTAACTTCTTGAGATATGCATCTAAGAACAGATTCGGTCCAAGGATAGTAACAGGAAAATGGCTAGTTAAAAATAAAATTTAACTACAGGGCTCAAAAATAAAACCTGAACCTGATTCACAAATTAAAAACCATAAAAAGGACTATGAACTCAGACTGACCAGACCCCAGACATAACACAAAAATCCAGAACACATGTATTTAAATTCTTTACACCATTAACACCACCTGGGAGAAAATTGTGAATCTTTATGGGCTCAAGTAATTTTATAAACCAAGAAATATAAATGTATTATTTAGTCAGTGTGGATCATAAGGACATGGCATTGCATCTCACCAGGAGTGACTGTGAAGTGCTGTACGTCCAGTGTAGTGAACAAGACTGATGATATGTTGTGGAATGTCAGTGAAGAGGATGGAATATTGGGGCGGGGGGGAGAGAGAGATGAAGGCACTGACTGAAGGTGGAGACAGTGACACTGATTGGTAAACGTACGAAGAATCTGACAGGTTTTGTATATTAAGTGTATGAAAATAATAGTAAAATATTCTTCTAGCAGACATTTATTTTTGGAGGATCATCATAGATTTGGATAAATACATTTTTCCTTGCAGACTTTTTTTTTTGGGGGTGGTCTTAGTGTTGAGTTGTCTTGCATCCAGGTAAATATGGTACATGTGTGTTGTGAAGCAAGAGTTTTGTTTGCTCATTGAGTCAGGTTTCTAGCTTTGATAATAAAGCTGCCATTTGAGTCTCACTTCTTGATCCTTTTCGCATAGCTGTGTGCTTTTTGCCATTTAAGTATGCTTCCAAGACCATTTTTATGTTGTTAACCCCCAGAATTGTAAGGTGGGCTGGACATATGTGATGCGTTAAAAAGGCTAGAAATGTTTACAGAGTTTTAATTGGAAAACTCGAAGGGAAGAGAGGCCTAGGCACAGATGACGGATAATATTGAAATGGAAGCCTCATGTTTGGTGGGTAGTGGGGTCTGTTTCTCTGGGGCAGAGCAACTAAGATGTCATGCTGACCACTCACCTCTGTTTAGTGCTGAGGTTACAATTGAGTGAAGCTGTACCTCCATTCTACCATGTTTTTGCATGGTATATAATGAGAATAACTTCACCTCTGCTGTACCCTTATCCTGAAGAAATATGTTGGGGTGAGGAATGGATGCAACTGGCTGATGATGAGGTGTGGGTGTTGGGGAATGTGGTAATTAAACTTAAGGTTCTTTAAAATGCAAAAAAAATTCCTTTTCTGGCTGCCGAAGTGTTAGCTTCTCAGAAACTCAATGTTGCATGGAGTTAAGTAAATTATATAATTTGCCTCTTAAGGACATACAGTACTTGTACAGTACACTGTTGGTTATGGGGCTTATGACTAGACAGAGGGTTATTCTCTTATGAAATTTTGAATGTTTAATTTCACAGCTAGTCAGACTTTGGCTTGGCTGTCATGCAGTTGTTGTTCTAGTTACGTCTTTGTGTATGAGGCATTTACTAAAGGAAACACATTGTATGTGCTTGTTCTTAATTATTATATGGCCTTTTCAGTGCTGTGCAGATGAAAAGTGGGGGGACTGGAAACCACATCTTGCTATGATACTGTCCAACCCATCCCAAAGGCCAGATCTAGACCATAAAGCAGTTATTACTCTTGGTGATACTCTGGGTAAGTGAAAATGAATTGAATTTTAGTAGGGTACTTTAAAGTGTAAAGTGAGGTTTAAATACACATTGTATGTAAACAGTAGGATATAACTTGTGGATCTTGCCATATAAAGTTAACAATGTCAGTTTTATAAGGAATGTAGTAGAGCAGAGTGTGCAGATTTTCCAAAAATCAAGAACAACTTTAGAATTCAGTTCCACTGGGGACTCACAAATAGTAGATACTGCTGTATAAAATTTAGTCATTCAGGCATACTCACATGTGGCATTTTTACACCCCTTTGGTGGAGGCTGATGTAGAAAAATTGTTCACTTTGAGCAAATTGTGTGTAATGAAATGTTTGTGTGTGACATTACCATTACCGTATTACCATTGCTGTATTGTCAATGTTGCAGGTGCGCGAGGATGTCTACATGCGTCTCATTTTTGCTACTTGATGGCTCAATTGGAGTTTGGAGTATTCAGCCATAAGTCATCAAAATTAGTGTTGCTTGGTTCTTCACATTTCAAGCCTTTTGTAGAATTTGCAACAAATGAAGCTATCCAGATGACAGAGATTTACATATATGCATGCCAGTTGGCAGAACATGAATTTAATGTTCCACAGTTCCAGGTACCTCTTCCTTGATTGTCTGCAAAATTAAGCAGTTACAAAATAATCTTGATATATTTTGTATGAAATTTACAACACTTTTTTTAATTGAGTGTGTGTTTTCACTTCACTGCTGCTTCACAGGCCTTCAAGTATTTATATGCAAAACGACTAGCTGAGTTTGGAATGCTAGCCGAGGCAATCCATTATGTGGAAGTTATAGCTGGAGCTATCCTTCAGCGACCTACAAGTTATAGTGCTGGTTTTACAAAGGAGGTATATGAGCTAGGGGATCAGCTCAAGTATTATGATCCAGTATACAATAACGGAGATGGAGAGGCAGTGGAATTGGCAGACCCATCATGGTTGCGAGGTCTACACAGTGTGATTCACAGTTATAATGTGAGTACACTACTTGTAAAGCATTGCTTAAAGGTTTAACATTTCAAATGTTTTGACAGTAGTCCCCCCCCCCACTTTTTTTTTTTCAAATAATACAATAACATCTTAAGGAGTTAATGAAACTGAGTAATTCTTCAATTAAGTTGAGCTGAAGCCACCTGATACAGATGGGAAAACTGACGTACTTGGAGGAGACCTGTCCCAATGTCACTTTGTCTTAAATCCAGCATGATAGGTGCTGCATGCTTAAGTACTGTCACATAGTATAAACCAAGAAAACCCAATGTAAATAGCCTGGATTCATTTTGCCTACTAACACAAAACCTTAAAACATAAGCCTCGAATCCACCCAACAAGGATGTATGTAATTCAAAATAAACACATACAGAAATAATACGTGTGACTTGCCTTAAAACTAAGAAAAAAATGTCTGTTGCAAGCACAACAAATTCTAAATTGTTTAAAAGCATTTACGATTGCCCACAAAATACATTTGGCAATGATGTACTCCGGTTACAGTGTGGTTTTAATAACCTTTTAGCAGCTTTTACGTAATCAGTAAGCCAAAAATAAGAAAACTACAAATGCAGTATAAGAATACTTATATTTTAATTACTACATAGAATTTAATATGTCATGTGTAGTTTGTAAGATCTAAAAAATTTAATATATGTGCATTTTATTTTGAGTTTTATATGTCCTGTATTCAATGCTTGAAGATGGTCAGTATGACCAACTCATGTAGCATATGTTGACAAGACCAATAAAATTTGATCTGGCTGATGGTTATATGTATATCGATTTTCGGTAGAGGTTTTCAGTGATTTGTATAAATTTTGTGGCTTAGCTTATGTTCATTTCTTTTGAATTTTAGAGTTTTGAAGAGTTTTTCATTCTGAGATTTGTATGTTGGACAGATTGGTATAATTCAGCAGGACATTCCCAGCTATAGTTCAACATCAAATCTGAGCTGCTCAGAAAATGAACCTGTACAGCATGGCACATTTACCACTGATACTATGCAGGTATGAAGTACAGTCATTAAGATGTTAAGGAGAATGTTTTTCTTGTGTGAGTGTAACACTCATTGCTGGTTGCAGGAACCTTTGGCATCAGGTACCAGCTGGCATCAGCAACAAGAGCTTCTGTATTCCTCAGATCACCGTGCACAACAGTGGCCAGTTCAGCATGGAGTGGAGGGTGCCAGTGGTACTGGTGAGCATTATATAGTGGGAAGTTGGCCAAACAGCAGGGTTTACCCAACCTTTTCATTCTGTTACCCTGTAAAATAATGCTTACATTCATGTGGTGACTTATGGGTAAAGCTACTGGTGCCATTACGATTAGGTAGAATATTATTAGGTAATCTTTTAATGTATTATCCAATGTACTGGGGCCCAGAGGAATATATTAAATGCTGTAACAAGACCAAGAGTAGAGAGAGTGGAGAGTGGAGAAGGTTGCAGAGGGAGAGCTATAAAAGAAACACATCTTATGCAGTGAATCTGAAGATGCTGAACACATCAATTTGGAATCTGGTGAAACTGCGGGTTGGAGGTCTGAATTGTCTGATGAGGTATGATGGTGAGAATTAAATGGATGAATAAAATAAATTTTTCAAAGTAATATTGATGGAATATAGAAGTAAATAGAAGGACTGTGTCTGGCAAAAAGTAGGAAATATGTTAGTAAATTATATTGTACTGTACACATCATTCAATTAAGTGAAGCGAAGTTAATAAACATTAAATGAAATAGGCATGTGAAAAGCTTTTTACAAATTTGGTTGTAGTGCAAATGGTTTTTCATCAAGAAAAACCTTCCAAGTTTAAAACTTTTAGTAATTTACATCAGTTGAAGAACAAATGACTGAGGTGACATAGGAGAAACTGGTAGAGGACAAAATGCAAATGTTTTCAGTTTTGTATTCAGAGCATGGCATATATATTCAAAAAATCACATGCTGCTGAAAATGTGTTACAGTTAAACCCTGTTTAGCATGTAGTTCAAAATACTATATAATTCAAAGCATGTGACATTCTGTGGCTGTAAACATAGGACTTTTAATGTGGGTAATATGTAATTTGAAGATACAGTACAGCCTGTTGATTGTGAAAAGTTGACGTATATTCTTCCCTTCCTGAACATTTTGCACATAAACATTCTATAAATTATAAACATTATATAGAATTCGTCAATCCTGTTATTGTTTTGATTTTTGTTGAGGGTGATGGACTTGTACAAGGTGTTCATTTTAACATATTGTTAAAATGTAAGATCATCATGCATGATCAGAGCATCACATTCCAATGAATTATGACATTCTGAGCAAGTGGCAACTTCCCACTTGGTTCTGCCTCACTGGAGTTTTAAATTACTATATACCTACCCTAGTGTCCCATTATGTCTGGCATGTTATTTTATTGGATGTGTATTGCTAAGGTTGATATTGGATTTGTAAGATTAGGGTTCATTGATAAAATTAAGATACTGTACTTCATTGTATATGAGAAATGTTGAATGTAATGCTTTTGCCTCTGGCGGATTATTGTTCTTAGTACATCAGCAGCAAGCAGAACTTCCAGGAGATGTAGGGAGCAGCTATCAGAATCCTGATCAGTATTGCACAAACTCTGCATGGGGGACGGGTGCAGTGAGTACAATGCCAGATCAAGCAGGAAGTGGACTTCATCTGATTCCTGCAGGAGATGACTATGGCAACAGTGAGAAACCTGGGGCAAGTGATACGTCTGGTCAGCAGCCATTCAATTACTGGAATGTGTCAGCCAGCCATGCAGAGGTGAGACAATTTTTCACACTTTGTGTGTCTGTTCTCAGTTTATTATGTCAGCATGAAAGGTTATGACAAATGGATTTCTTATTAACAAGTAATGAAGTAGTGATTTAATAAGAATATTTGTTTATAAACAGCATTTTTCAAGATATGAAGTGATATGACTGCTGGATTTTATCGAGCATAAAAAATATGGGAGACTGATAGTGCCTGTTTTATTATTGCATCCACTGTGCAGGCCAGTCTGCTTTATTGTGTGGCAACAGTAACTCTGAATGTATCCCTTACTTGGGTTGTGATGCTACACTTATTGCAGTCACTTGCTGACATTAAGTCCACAAACTCTGGAAACCAAACCCATATATTAAATATCCATTATTTTTTATTAACATGATCCTCTGTATTATCCATCTCATCACATTTCCATGTTGTAGATGCATTACTATTTTGTGAAGTGCTGTGGGTTTGAATTCAAGACCTTTTTGCATTGAATTGATTTTTTATTCATCAGCTGAATAAGACGGGAATATAATTTCCCTCTTCCCACCATATTTATAAGCTACATAAAACATTTTATTCAGTATTCTTATGTTTATGTTAAGTCCATACATAGATGAAATTACTGGGGATCTTCAGTGAGGATTTTGACATAATATATAGCTACAGTTCAAATATTCTGTGTGGCAGTACGGTGTGACAGTTGCTGAGCTAATCAAGAAGTTTCATGCTGTGTTTACAAGGGCCCATGTTTCCTTAAGATTGATCCCACTATTGTCCTGCCATCTTCACCTTACAGCTTCTGATTGTTTCCTTCCCTTCAGATGTTCTGATCTGAATTGTGTATGTATTTACATTTTCCCATGTGGGAAACAGTCTTTTTCCCTCTTGTTTCTGGATTTAATCACTGGCTGTTTAAAGAAAGCAGAGATTTTGAAGCTGCTTATTATGTTATTTTCTCAATTCTTCTGTTTCTTATTCTGTTTGAGGTCTGAATGTTTCTTCAGCACTCATACTCTTTAGAATTTTGGTTTTTCCCTTAGAATAGAAACTCTTGCTAATGTTTAAACACCCAGGGAAATTGAAATGGACAAACACAGAATTACAGAAGATTTTAAACAATAACTTTAATGTGGTGATGATGTTTCTGTTCCTATATAATGTACATGTAATGTGTGACGCTTCATTGATGCTGGTGAACTTTCTTTGCCTCAGGAATTGATACGTCTTGCATTCCATAAAGTACCATGAAATTGCCATGCTTAAGTTGATTATTGCACCTCTCAGAAGATGCTTTTATGTAACATTGATGAAGGAAGTTCAGGGTAGTATGTGAGGAACTTACGATTTATACAGGTGCTATTTTAATGGAGTGGTAAAAATCTTGATGACTACAGTGGACAGGTCATGTAGCTGGTAGGGGGAAGATATATTATATTGGTGGGGAAAATATTCATTCTGAAGACTGAGAAGGAAATAGGAAGATGGCTTCATTGGAAGGTGAGTTATGAAGATGGACTTTGGATGGACAGGTGTAGCTTGTGTGGGTTTTGATATTGGCTAGGGTAACCTTGTGGGTAAAGGTGTGTGTAGGAAGAAATGTACAACAAACCTTAACAGAATGTAATATTTTGTTTAGTATGAGTTATAATAGCTCACTCAGTAGTAAATAGTTTCAGGCCAGATGATAAAGGTTCGATTTCCTGGACGGGAAGGGTTTTTCCTTTGCCACCACATTCCTGCCAACTCTGGGTCGTAGCTAGCCTCCTATCCATTTGATGCCAGGAGCTCTCACCCTAGAGTAAAGTGACTGAAGTAACTGTAAATGACCATTTCCATTTAGTGCATAAATTAAAACACATGGAGCTGTATCTACACTCCCCCATACATCATTATGTGGTGCTTAATTTATTGTGAGAACAAATTAACTTTTTCATCATCTACAAAGGAGTTTAAAAAGATATGGTACTCAACAGTCTGTTGCAGAGATTCATGTTCTGACTTTGATATACACATGGCATGTGAGTAGGAGATGTAGTCTCTATTGGCATTTAAGCATTTATTCCATTGTTGCTATAAGGCTTATACCCCACCATGGAACAAGTCAGTGACAAGTGCTCTTAGCCAGGAGGTTACAGCTTGCTTCATGATTACATTTGTTGCAAATTGCTTGCCAGATGTGTCCTTTTTAAGGGTGCAGAGAGGTGGAGATGAATGGATATGATGTTGGGGGTGTAGGGTCAGTGGTCCATATTCTCGCAGCTGTGGTGCTGTAAACTAGTCACAAGTCCAGTTTGGCAGTGTAGGGCCTGGAGTTGCTGTGCAAAATGATAACACCGTGGTGCAACAATCTGGACCTTTTGCAACTAATGACATGCCATAAATTCTTAGGTGTAGGTGTACCGCAGTAATGCTAAGCAGTTACAGTCGCCACAGCGAAGGAAATCAACAAGAATCCCACCTGTATGGCCCTAAAAGAGGAGTTGCTGTACTTTTCCTTCTTGATGGCATTGCTTTGAATTCCTTTCCTGGGGGAAGTGATGGGAGTTCTAATTGCATGAATGTTCTTTCAGTTTCAAATGTTTGCTGATTAATTTATATTTTACTCTGTGTAACTGCACTGCAGAAACTGCTCTTGTTGGTCAGTGTAATGTGTCCGTTGCATGAGAGGGACTTCCATATGAAAAGCTTTGTGATTGTGTGTGAGATGCTTTGGTAATCTTGCACAAACTTTTCTATAATTCTGCTTTTTGTGGACAGTGCTGTGTGCACTACCCAGTGAAATGTCTAGAGCTTGTGTGGTGTCAGCTGACTTTGTCCTCTCTGGTTAGGGCATCTGTATGATACAAAATTGTTATCCATAGTAGATGTGGTTGGGCATCAGGGTTGTTGCTTGTTATCTACATGTGCCCTGCCATTTCCAAAAACATTGCATCACCTTGTTTCTTTAGCAGTAGATGTACTCTGTACACTTCCACCAACTGGTAGTGAATTTCCACCAGTGCAGGAGCCTTCCAATGCAAAAATTGAATTACACTGTGTACTTCAATATTTGACCATATTCTCATTAGGCTTGCCATCATTACACTGTACAGGGATGCAGTATGTTTATAATGTCATGTCATGGCTGTACAGTGACACAGTTGTCACATTCTGTTATGTGGTGACATTCACAGTTGGATGATGCTGTTTCATTTGAGACTGCTTTTACCTCATTTTTGGAAACTATTTGTATTTATTTATGTATTTATTTTTATATTTATTTGGAGGGAGTGAGTGCGCATGGTTGGCTATCTGGTCTAGGCTCTTCATGGACACAACTGGATTAATTGAACTATAAATAGTGTTAAGTATTTTCATGTATCTTCTGCTCTGATAAATCTGTGCTCTATGGTATGGTTATTTTGTGGGCTTGCCAGTGTATTTAATATGAATATTGCAACATACAGACAGCAAAGGAAGTGTGAAACTTTCACAAAATTGTGCAGTAATTACTGTCCATACATAATTATTTTTAACTCTGTTATTTACTCTCTCCTTGATTGTGCTGCTTACATAGCAATCAGTGGCATCCAGTCCTGTAAGTATGCTGACAAACTTATGTACAAGCAATATTGAGCAGCAACTAGCAAGTACCTCTCAAGAAACAATATTTTCCTCTTCCAGCTGCCATGAAACAGTAGTTACTCCTAACACACTAATAGAAATGTCCCCAAACATTGTCACGTCCCATACCAGTGACCTTAATTTTCTAAGAAACAGTGGAAGTCCCAGGCACTTCGTTAGTGTGGGGGATGCAGAACAAGCTTCACAGAAAATCCAGCACAGAGTGGAGCATATGGTATGCAGTTGTGAATTCAGTTTTGGAGAGGGTTGTGATTTTCATCATAAAAACACAAGTAATCCTACCACAAGTAAGACACTTTGTAGGAACTTCAGAAATATGACTTCATTGGCTGATGCTACTGTTCGTTACAGTTTGAATGAGGAGGATTCATGTGAGGTAACAAGTACTTGTGAGAGAAATGCTTCTCATCTAGCAGCAAATGCTCCAAAAAACACATGTGAATTAGCAGTATTTTCTAACTTCAAACAACATATAACTTCATCAAAATGTGTCAGAGAGTCTGCCTTCCAGATTTCCCCCGATAACCGAACTACTCATTACAACTCTAACAATAGTGATAGAGGAAAAAGCAGCATCCCAGCACCCTCTGACACCAATAACGTACACTCCAGAGCTGCGTCTGTTACGTGTAGCAAAAAACTGTGGAATTTTGGTTGTAGTCGCAAGAAATCTGATATAATATGTGATACCGTGGATGCATGGAGCAGTTCGTGTAGTGGGAAATTATTTCTCAACCTGAAGCAGAGTTTGTTTGGACATATGAATCGTACTGAAAGTATGTTGTTGGTTGGTGGCAGTAAGCCTCTTGTTTTTGGTGGGACATACCCGATAGATATGCCATTGGAAGGAAATGTGAAGAAAACTGTGGGTGAAATTGATGAAGAGGTTTCTTTGCAAACGTATGATATTGATGCTCCATACCTAGGTTTCTTGGAACAGACTTTAGCAAGTGCGTCAGTGGATAGTTGGAACACTGTTGTTAGAAGAAATAAAATCGTGTCTCAGCAGTGTACAGTTCTGGGTTCTTCATCAGAGCTAAAACATTCAGCTTCAACAGATTGATTTTCATCTGTGCAAATGAAGGGATGAAGTGGCCAATTCTTATACTGAAAATTACGTAAAGAATCCCATCCCAGCTTTCTGTCTAAAAGGAGAAAACTTGGGCAGTGTGCTTATACTTTGGAAAGTACTGACATAACAGTACAAAATGTTTATCGTGGGAAATAGCATTACACTTACCACAAACTGTAACCACACAATAGGAGTAATAGTATATACCCCAGAAACATGGTTTTTTTTTCAAGTCTATAAGTGTAAGTACCCTGTCTGAAGGTGATAACAGTTGTTGTTGATGATGTTTATATATATAGTAGTTTGCTGTTAGCAGTGACACGATTCAGGAATTCAGAAGATGAGAACTTTTTACTGAAAATGTGCTCTCAATCAGCAAAGCCATATTATGTGGCTTGACAGTTGATAGATGCCACAGTTTTGTCTTCCAAGCAATGCTACAATATATTCTGTGTAACAAATACAAGTAGACTGTGTACTTCATCAAAGAAAGAAGAACATTATCGTTTTTGAATTGTGATAAGCTGTCATATCTGCACCTCAAGAGGGATCATTGTTTCAGTATGTTCATAGCATTTCATCAGATGGGTATGAACATAGTAATTGACTTTTCACTGTCCACATATTGCATGAATAGTACTAATGTGTGGATGTAGTTTTACCATACACAAGACATGGCAAGGAAGTACTCGAGGCTGAATCTGTAAACATGGAGCTACTGTTCAGACATGGTCTGAAATGTGCTTCTTCAGCATGTAAACCTCTGTGTTATTCTATTTTTTTTAAGTGCTGGAAGCATATTTTGCCTTTGAAGGTTCTTTTTAAGTTAGGGGAACAAAACAAAGCCACAGGCAGACATATTTGTAGGGAATAGAGTCTGTATCACTTATCGATTACTGTGTTTAGTTACAAGTTGCCACACATGTTTTGATAAGAGGGCAGGCACATCCTGCCTCACAAGATGCAGTGTACTGTGTCAGGGAAGCATCTCAGCACTTTTAAATAGAAATCTTGGTTATACGTTTAACTAGTAGGAGTGTATGCACAAGGCACATCACTGTAATTGAAGAAAGTGACAGGATCTCTGACTTCACTGTATATTTCTGTTTTCTCTGTTACCAAAAGGAAGGGAATTTCCATTCCGATGGTGGGCAGTTTAAAATAATAACTATAGACCAACATTTCATTATCTATTATATTTTATAAAAAAAAGTTTGTTGTTGTCTGCACGGAGTTAGCAGCCACGATCTGTTTTGTTACTGTTCTAGAGTGAGCAGTTTCTTGAATGAACTTTGTCACGTCTTATTTCAAAGTTTTTCTTAAAATGGCCTGAGATCAGTCAAATAATATTCCTGCTTCTTCGTTCATGTAAAGAATAGTCATCTGAAATTCTACACCAAACCACACTTCATTACGTAGTGGCCTTTTTATGAAAGAGGTTTGTCCCTCTTTGTAATCACAAAACCTTTCAGAAACTCTGACTTGGCTTACTCCAGATCCTTTGCTTTCTTCAAAAACTGCATCTGTGAAAAACGTGTCATTTGGGATTATTTATATATTTTCCGTTAAAAGATCTCTGTACTTGTGTTTAAGTATTGTGTAAGTCTGTTATTGACAGTGGCACATCTAGCGTCCATACCAGTAATTACACTTACAGAATTCGTATTAAGGGGTATAGAACACTTCAGTTTTTCCTGAAAGGTTTTGTGTTTCAGATGTACGTGTCTGAAAGTGGAGCTAACAAGTTGCTGTGTGTATTAGTTGATAAGTTTTGGGCTACATATTTTTTACCTTACAGTGGATGTAGTTCTGAAATCTAGAACACAGATATATTGAGTGACCGAAACACTCGCACTTAAGGATGCTTACCCTGAATGCCTGAAACAGTGGAATATGCTTGAAACATGACTAGAAATGCAACATTCATTTAGTCAAATCCCCAAACAGTGGCATTTATTTGCTATATGGATTCAGGCTTGATACTTTCTGATCAGACCCCATATAGTTCCTGTATGTATATAGTGAAGGGTAAAAGTTGCATTTAATTGCACTGTTCATACGATGTGTAGAGGCCACAAAATTGGAGTAGGCTGACATATCTTCCTTGATGCTTTGCAGTGGTTAAGACTCTGTTCACAAATTTGAAGCATGTGTTTCAGTAATTGTTGTCATGTAAGATATTTAGAAAGATTTAAAACTTAAAATGCTGCATGCTGGCATAACATTACTTGTACCAAACAGTTGTTTCTGCATTAGGTATAATTCATGTCATTGGTGTATGAATGGATGGATGAAATTTGAATTTTATTTTAACTGACAGGTTGAGTGTTGTACTGTTCTGTTTGAAGATCATTTTGTTGTACTTTTGCCTTAGTAAGGGACCAGTTTTTAAAGTCACACTTTGGGAGCTCTACATTTTTGGGGTAAAATCTGGTGTTTCTTAATTTTACTGTTCAGAACCATGTTATACTTATCAGCCCTCAGGTTCCTTTATTCTGAATTTAAGGGATATATGAAAACAGTAGCCACCCCCACCCAATTGTTAGTAGAGTGTGAACTTTACTTTGTTACTTTCTGATAAATCGGCCATTCCTGCGAACAGTATATTGCTGCTGCAGATTGTCCTGAGAAATATTACATGATCGTAATACAATAGTTTCTTTAAGTGGCTCTTATTAACACTTTTTATTTCTGCTGTGTGTGCTAAATATAAAGTCATTTAGAGGTACATTGTAATGCAGTTTATGACTGGAAAAATGTTAATTACTTGTTTAAAACGTAACAGTTCTTCATTCTCGTACACTTTTATATATCTGGAAGGCAAGGTATGGTGTTGTTCTTGTGTAGAGATAGGCTCCTAATAGAGTCATATACAGATATAATATTGTGCCTAAAACCAAGGTTCATGACTCCCATCTTTTCAGTGTGAAACCATTGCACTATTTTCTATCCCTAGATATTCTAGTGGCTGTCTGTGAAAGAGGACCCATTCATCTGGATTTCTAGTGAATGGGTGATATGGAATGAGCATGAAAATTAAATTATTATTGATTTCTTTACACCATCACCACCACCGCCACCTTCACCACCACCACCGCCGCCGCCACCACCACCACCACCACCACCACCACCACAACAACCACCATTTTCTAAAGTGACTAGTTGATTTTTAGTCTAACATTAAATATAAAAATGTAAATTTGCCTCTTTTTTGTTGGGTTTAGTGAAGGAACGTGTGCTTATAATAAAGCATATTCATGTACATCCATACTTTCTCCAGACCTCTGTGTTCATTGTTTTGACAATAACTGTCTGTGTGGTTTGCGGGTATGTTCGGCAGGATATGCCTCGGGTGACACTACCAGGATCTACCTCACAGACATTACAGCAGGAGCCACCAACACCACAGCCAAAATCTTCCTCAGCAAGCAAGTCTTCTGTCAAACAAAAACAAAAAGAGCAAGAATCAAAACCTGCAGGTGGCACCCGCAGCTGGTTGGGAGGAATCTGGAACAGATTTGCTCTTCGACCAACAAATCAAATGAAGCTTCCAGATGATAAAAATCCTTCAGTAAGTGTAGGGCAGTATGTGTAATACAGTGTTCATAAAAAGTGGATCTGTTGTTGTTGAAAGACTGACTACCAGACAATGCCTTGATATGCCACATTGTCACTTTAAAACTCATGAATTGATTTTAGTGTGTAGAGCTCAGTTACTTTGGTTTTATTATTCCCTTATTCACAAAGTTATACCACTTGATTGGCATTTCTCATCTGCCTTCTGATGAACTTTTTTTCTCTACTTCTCTGCTATAAAGGTAACTATTAAAATTAACTACTGCTTTTTGTAGAATTTAAAGGTTGTCACTTTGTTTACAACAGAACACCACTGGACTGCATCCTGAGCCAGTTTAATTCAGTCCCAACCTCACGCCCAATTTAATTTAGATCTATTGTAATTATTATGCATCGGTCTTCTAGATGATTTTTTTGTACTCTGACTTTTGAATGATACTTTTATATGTCTTTTTCACCTTAACCTTGATTCAACTGCCTAGAGAAGTACACGTAAAGCTGTCATTTATGCAGTTTTCTTGATACACATGTTACTTCGTGTGTTGTAGTTTCAGATATTTTCCTGTGCACCCTCTTCTTGAACACCCTCAGTCTGTCTTTTTTCCCTTGGTGAGATACCAGCCTCTACACTCCATACAAAGACAAATACAAAATTATAGTTTTGTGTATTTTGATGGTTAGATGTATAGGCTAGGAGATAGGTAGATAATTAAAGTTGGGGGTTGTTTTTCTTTTCATTTACAGCATTGTCCTTGTCTGTATGAAAAATACTGAAATTGGTTTGTTAATGCTGCTCTGGTATTATTGTCTTTTAATTATATGTTAGTGTTGCTTTGGTATTATTATCTATTAAAATGTTTTATCAAGACACAAGCTGTCATACTAAACTGAAGCTGAAATTTGTCATTGAAAATGGCTTCTTCACTGTTGCAGATTGTATGGGATTCAGATAAGAAAAGATGGACAAATGTAGATGGAGATGATGGTGAAGGAAGTAGTGACTTACCACCACCACCTAAAGCCTCAGAACTCCCTTCAGTGACAAAGGGTTTGTCAGCTACAGGAGGTGAAGGGCGTACGGCCGGATCAATGAGTTCAAATATGTTCAAACTGAATGGGCATGGTAAAGGTAAAATGTAGCCTACATATATAATTTCAGGGGCATTATATTGGTGTTTCTATAGAATGAGATAGTCTAGAAATTCTTGCCTTATGTGGAATGTGAAGGTTGAGTGCTATATTCATGAGAGTCTGTCAGTGAACTCTGTTATGAGCCACATGAATCTTTTCCACACTTTTTCTTGAATTTCATTAAGACCCTTCTTGATATTATCCTCCTGTTTGCACCTAGGGCTACCATTTGGCCACTTTTCTTCATGATTTCTGACCAGAATTTTGTGTACATTTATTTATTGTTCCCATAACAGGAACTGCACCTCCACAGTACAGATTTGATTAATTGCCAAAATAAAATAGTAAAGTACCTGGGTACATGCACAGCAGGCATAAAGTGAGTGTTGGCAAGATGCTGGTGGCTTGAGATGGTGATGCTGATCATAACAGATTTGACCAGAACTTTGTTTTTGCTGGTGTATTTGTGTTTTTTTTTTCATTAAAAAATGTGTTTTTAATTTTTTGCAGATTAAAGTATTGTATTGTGCTCTAAATGTTGTAACTTGCAGGTTTCAAGAGGTTGTGTGTGTTTAAATTGTAGAAAATAATTGTAAATACATATGTGTCCATGTGTGCACACTTGGACTCATTCAGACGTTCATATATCCTTTCTATTGAGATAGTCTCAGTGCAGTTGATAACTGTGTAACACATAGATCCAGTAGAAGTCACAAGTTGTGAAGCATGTAACAGTCAGTCTTCAGTGATGATAATATGTGTGTGAGATCATTTATTGTAATATCATCATATACTTATTGTTCTGGTCAAATGATACGTTGCTGCTGTTTTGTTGATAGCACGCAAGCCGAAGTATGTGGATGTGTTGGAACGAAGCAAAACAACCAACCCTTCTATCCCTGCACCAGATATTTTTCCACCAATAATGCCATCACAGGCAACAGTGAATTATTTTATACCTTCTGCAGGTGAGTGGACCATGTTTCAGATTGCACAAGATGCTGACAGGCTTACCACACCTTCTCATTTATTTTTGTGTTCTCTCATTATTTTGAAATGCAGTTTTAACTCTCTAGGTTAGGTTAGCATTGAATTGTGGGGTGGCTGTGAATGATGCATTGAAAAGGATATGATGGGAATCATTTGTCACTGCTGTCAGAAACTGTCCTGGCATTTCCGTGGAGGGACTGAGGAATTTTTTTTTTCTGTTGTTGTCTCAAGAGATAGAAGTTATGTTTTCATGTATAAATCAAACAAATGTCATTATCAAAAATATAATTGGATAGAATAAAGGGTTACCTTATTCAGGTGTGTGTGTGTTAAAAATTCCAGACTGTGTGGGCTGGCTGTAACCTTGTGAACATGTAAAGGTGAATGAGTGCTATAATGAAGTTTTGAACTTTGTTGAATCTGCTTCGCTTCTTTAAAGGAAATTTGTTATTTTTGCATATAAATTTTCAGTTGTGAGAATTCAAACATCGTGATCTGATTGGCTGTTTATTATGGGAGATATGAATATAAATTTATTTTACTGTTATCCACAAGTATATTGTCAATCACAGTACTTGAGCTATTTTGAGTTCTTTTTGCAAACTTAACTGTGTGCAACAGATTGTGTGTTCTCAAATTCCAACTTTCACCATGTTCTGAATGTTGTATGCTTTCTTTTGGGTGATTCCTCGATGTCTGAATTTTATGTGCCGACATTCCGGAACACTCTGTCCTATCTTCATAGGTCATGTAAACTGGAAGAATAACTGGGAGTAACTCGTCCCAGTTTTTCTTCCTACTTACACTACCAATGAAGATAGAACTGACAGATTGTTCTGAAAACGTCAGCACATAAAATTTAGCCACCAGGGAATCGCCCAAAAGAAAGAATACAGATTGTATGTTGTTGATAATGAGCCTAGGTGCCCCCCCCCCTTTTTTTTTCTCTCGATATAATTCGTGTTTATGTCTCCACAAATTAAAAATTCTGCTTTAGGTTTATACAGATATTTCAAAGCACCCGCTAGAGTCTATAAATTGATTAAAATCTCCTGTAGGTGCTCTGTATAAGTTTAATATAATTAATTTAGACGACTTAGTCTCTAGTTTAATGGCACAGATTTCCAAATCCTTTTCTTTACAGTTAGGTGAAATATTAATTTTGCTGAAATGCAGGTCTTTATGAACAAAGATACACACACCTGCCTTCTGTAGATTTTGATGGCTGGTGGCTACAATTTGGATTGGCAACCAGTTAGTCCTCCATGTTTATGAATGCCTAGAGCTAGGCATTTGAATGAACTGTGTTGCTCCTAGGAGTGATATTTAAGATAATGCATTTTTTCAGTTCTTTTAAAAAGAAAACCTATATTTTCCACAGCATGAAACCAACACCCATTAGGAACAAAATGTCACATTTCAAGAATGGTGCTGGAACTGTGTGATGTTGCCTACTGCCTAAAATGTTTTGTGCTGTAGCTCTTACAGTAACAAGAATAAGTCTGTGTTGTTTCATGAATCTGTGCTTCACAGTTTGGACACAGTTATTTTCATAACACAGGAAAAGTCTGTCCTTATGTTACCCTCTTCCTGGTTTGAAATTACAAAGAAATTCATAGCAAGTTATGCTGTATAATCTCTGAAGTTTTCATGACAGATTACATGAACTAAGAATGAAATTTGATAAGGAAGATTATTTGTTTTTCAGTTGAAAGCAGTGATGCTCCAACAGATTTCCTGACACCAAGTACAGCCAACATTTATGAGCAGCCAGCTGAACAGTCACATGTAAGTACAGCTTGTATGGGAATCACCATTGTTAAAATGTGTTCTAACACCTCAAGGTCAGTTATTTGTTTTTTTGAGGGTTGGGCATGCATTTTGTTTTAGGTTAACCTCTAAAATATGGCTGTCTCCTGTACATGATAGAATTTGGTATGCACTATTGCAGCAGTGCATGCCAAATTCTGAAGGCTGTCAGGATTTTTTCCAGTTGTTACGTCTGCAGAACCTAATTCCAAACAATCCATTGCAGTATATTCTCACATTTCATTCTAAGTATTCCTTGTTCATTATTCTAGGGTCTGAATGCCTGTGATGTCATTCATGGCTGTAGACAATAAGATGTGGATGTGGATTGGCCTCTTCCCATACCAAATATTCATGAAATTTGGTAATTTGATTTATAGCATGTCCAGAGACATGCGTGCATGTGCTCTTGTACACACATATACAGACTTATTTATTTATTTATTTACATAAACATACATGGGCATGCAGCCACACTCTTCATGTTTTGGGTACCTTATTTCCCAAGGAAAGGAAATTAAGCTGAAATAGTTTTGATTTATACAGAGTTGCCGTAACACATATGAATTGGTGTCTTGAGCAGGTTATATAGGGAAATTATTCTGAAGGTGACAGTTTAAGGAAGAAGTAAAAAATATTGTCAATATGAAGGACTTTATTAGCAGTAGGTTTTCACAATTCCAGTACATAGAGGCCATAATCACAAGATATTTGGATATAAAATTAACCTTTTAAAGACCTTTTTATATATGTAGGAAACAAGGAAATTTACTGCATTTTTAAGACATGCTGCATAACCTGTGTTTTATTTTCCATAAAATGCTTTTTATTTCATAATTTAATGTCCCCCCCCTCCAAAATAGTACCTCTTTCATAAACCATGCATTAAAATTTCAATACCCACCCCTGTAGGGTAAAGGTTAACACATTGTTGAGGATCACTTACCATTTACCACATGCTGTGTTTGGTCTGTAGAGTCCAGTGATCAAACTTTGATAGCACGTCGAGTTGGTATCTTTCCTGAAGTCGGAATTTTAGGTGTTCACGTGGAACTAACTTTAGATGTCCCTTAAATGTTCCAGCATACAGCTGCTGTCACTTCTTTGCTCTGAATGATTCTTACTGTGTAGCTGTTGTTTGACTCACCATTGCATTATCTCATTTTAAGATACATATGTTGGAGCTGAAAGGTGTTGCTCTTTGTTTTTAATTTAGATTGAGCCTCTTACATAAATATGAGTTCTGCACTTCACTCTGGTATCCTTCCTCTTATTGAACCAACACTAAGACATGGAGTTATCGGGTTCAGACTTGCCAAAACTTCATACATTCTGTGTGTGCTGTTTGGGAATGGCTTCCTGGCTTCTGCACATGTTGCACAATGCATGGTGGCACATGGATTGGTTATTTGGTTGTCGTGTAAGCAAATAGGCCATATGATCATGTTAAATTGTTTCATGCAGCTGCTTACATCAGACTGTAATAAACTCATATTTTATGAAATGCAGCAATTGTGATGTGAAATAAACTGTATTGTTGTGTTCAGAAAGTACAAAGTTACATTTAGCCTGGACTGAGGTATAATGATGTGAGATTTGGAGCATACATATTAATCACGTTACTGGCTAACGTGGTTAACATGTATGTTTCGTGTCTGAACAGCATGTATAATTATAGTCACTAATTTCAGACATTGTAAATGTTCTGACAATCTGTGTTACTTAAATAATTTCTGAGATATGGCCTAAGTTGCTGAGTGTGTTTGTTGTGTTGCTTGCACAGTTGTCTAGGTGGAGCTCCACTAGTTCCCTCTCCCAGGAAGTGCAGAAGTACACCATGAGAGGGCAGCAGAATATACCTTCTCAGGTAAGATCAAGCATGTTCTAAGAAAATGCTTTGCTTTGTGCTTATTACCTCAGCACCAATGTCTAATAGCCTGGTGGAAATAACTCATTACATGTGTGAAGGTTTTACAGTTGCATTGTTTCATATTGTGGGTTTCTTGGGTTATGACACTAATGTGTTAGGTGAATACTTTTATTTTAGAGGAATGTACTGCCCCATGACTTCATGGTAGGTGTTCACGATATACAAAATATGAAACCTCTTTTTGCATTTAATAATTACAAGTCCTAATGTCCAAACTGAATAACAGGAACTACTGCATTGCTACAGTGACATATATTTTATATTTGTAGTTCTGTGCTTCATAATTCCAGGTTGAAGAAATCCAACAAGATGCAAATGTATGCAGATATTTATTTACTGCTTAATTACTCTACATGTTTTGGGTGTCCTTCACACCCATCATCAGGAGTACATAAAACTGTAGTTGCAGGCTTCCCAAATAGTATGATCTGTACCAGAGCCTGCAACTACAGTTTTATGTACTCCTGATGATGGGTGCGAAGGACGCCCAAAACATGTAGAGTAATTAAGCAGTAAATAAATATCTGCATTCATTTGCATCTTGTTGGATTTCTTCAATCTAGAATGACAGATATGTTATTTTTTAAAGTGGTGTTTTCAGTCTGTGCATATTAAATCTTTTGGCTTTGAAATTTGAAAACAGAAGCCTGTTTGTTTCTACACTTTCTGTTCTGCTGTCACTTCTGAAGTTTTGTATGTATCTTATCAATTGTCATGCAAATAAACTGAGGATAAAAAATGCATCAATTTAGTTTTTATTCCACAGATGTACAGAGATGCACGGTCAACAAAACATAAAAAAAACCATTAGTTGTTTACCAACTGAATAACGTCCCCATCTTTTAAAACATTTTACAATTGGTTACTGTGTTCACAAGACATCAACACTGGATCGTGCTCTAAGCTTAATTGCTAGCAAAACTTAATTAGAATTTGAATATTCTGTATTTCTGGTTATTCTTGCACACAGTGCATGTCAGTTTTTTTTGTAACTCCAGCTGCACGTGGGACGATGCTGTCTCTGTCAGAGTACTTGGGATGATAGGTAACAGGTGTTGGGCAGGTCTGTAACATTAGTTTTTTTATTTTTAATAAGAATTATTACTGCAGCTTCTCTTTTTTAGACATGTGTGGGAAAATAGGATTTCAAAATTTGTTTCCATGTCCTCCATTTTTCTAGGTTGAGTCAGAAGGTGGTGTATGAGCAGCAGTAATGTATTAGTTGTGACTTTCGTGTGTTTCAGGGTGCATCTGCGTATGCAACACCAAAGATGTTTGATCCTGCCAGCTTTTCACAAAAGGCAGGTGTAGTTACAACATCCAGTACCCTGAAGCGCTACCCAAATTGATAATTGTGTGTTAATAATTCAGGTTCACATTATTGGTATTAAAACTGGTGGGTGGGTAGAATTTTTATATTTGTTATAAGAGGGACAGCAAAAGGAAACCAAAATAATGTGCTTGGCATTGAAGCTTAATAGACAAGGTTTTTGTTTTTCTTGGTATAAAAATTATATATTGATGCAGGTAAAATTATTAAGAACAGTTTTCTATCAAGAAAATTTGTCACCCATTTGTTAATATGTAGCACTATTCACAGTATAGTTTGGGGAGTTTTCTCAATTTGAGGCAGTGAGTTACACAATAACTCTTTGTAATCAAATATCCAACACACCAGTTGACACTTTTAAGGTACCATTGGATCACAGAGGGTTAGATAGCAAATTAATGCTGTACTTTATATTTTGTGTATGTGATTTTCATTTGGTTGTTGAGCCATAAAATCATAATTGTTTGTAATTTGAGTTGTATTGAGACTTTAGAACAGTTGAAGTTACAGTATGGTGGAAAATTACACTGCTGATTTATTTTACTTGGAAAGATATAATTTTGTGAAATTGTAAGTGCGTTTTATTTCGGATGTTGGTGCCACACTGTTATTCGTGTACTGTTTATACTCTGGAAATTGCATTGAAGCAGGGCATTTCATGTGAAGCTTAACCTTAAGAGTTCTGTATTATTAAACACATGGTTTCCTCAATCTACATGTGCTAGCTGTATTTCGGGTTGTTGGATAACGAAAGATCGCAATGATGCAGGTGCAAAAGACTGTGAATCAGCTGTCCGCATTTTTTTTTTTTAGTTGTGGCTGTATGTTATGATGTATCTGTGCTATTAGCAGTATGAAAATACTGTGCATTATGAATGTTTGCGACAGCATGTTGGGTCATGTTAATGCCAGTATGTGGGAGTGTGGTGTGCACAGTCTACGCATTATTTAAGTACATACCTACACAACATATGTAAATGTTGCCCATAATATAATGTAATCACTTAGTACAGCACACGGAGAAGAAATTTGCTGCTTGTGAATTGCATACACATTATTCAACTAATTTTACCATCATTAATGTATTGCTAATAATCATTGTGAGATGGTTTAGATAACTGTCTTGTAGAATGTGACACTGTGTATTCCAGTGGGCCTCGCTTCCCCAAAGACACTGAGCTTTGTGTCCACTGCTGTGAGAATGTAAAATCTGACAAAATGAGATGTTGGTGAATAATTCTACATGTCAGGATAGCGTAAAGGAATGGCCAGTTTCCAACAGTGAAGTCTGAAAATATCAGAGATGTTGGAAAACAGAGTTTTAAGTATATTATCAGCAGGCAGTTATGTGTTCTTGCCGAGCATGAATTGTTGCTGTGTTTTTTATTTGATAGTGGATTGTGCTGTATGTTGAGCCAGAAACAGGATGAAGGAAAACTGTACCTGAGATGGCTGGCTGGCAGTGAGTATTATGGAAATCTTGCTGTGAATAGTGAGTGAGAATTTATTATTGTGTGACTGCACCCATTGGCTAAAGCATAGCTGTGTGTGTGTGTGTGTGTGTGTGCATGTGTGTGTGTTTGTGTAATATGTTTTATTGAACAAGTGACTCTTCTGGTACTTTTCTCATTATTCTGGACATTGCAAGATCCCAGTGTTATTCCTTCTATATGCAGATTTGGATAGTTAAAACCATATCATTATTCAGCTTGGTGCATCTATGTGAAACAAAGAGAATCAGGAATTCTTACCATTACCTGGCAGTAAAATTCCATCAACAAGATTAATCTTGCAGTTTGCAAGAATGTTAAATGTTTCAGCAGTTGACGCATTAGACCCTGTTAACATATTTGATCATAAAACAAGGAATGAAGATGAAAATGATTTTGCCTATTTGTGTGTTTGTGAGTGACTATAAGTTTGTGAGTGACTATAAACATCAGTGTTTCATGCCTTTGTGCAGTCTAATGAGAAATCAGTGTACATAAAAGTGTAATTATGCTATTGATTTGTCACAATGTAGCTTCTATATGGTAAACTGGGGGAAAGGAATCCATTAAATTATGTTATTTGTTGGAAAGTGGATATTGTAAATGATAAATTACTTAACCTATTCATAAAATACACATTTCATAGTATTCGTAATATATTTCTTTAGTTATTATTGCCCATGGAACTGAAAAAGGAATGTATTCTATATATATATATATATATATATATATATGAGTTTTGCAGTTTATATTCCTACAGTGCAGAGTATGGATATTTATGATTTACTGTTTTCTGTAGTGATGCTGATTCCAGTTGATTCTTACTCTTAATCCACAGAAGAATTTACTCAGTGTGAAACATTGTCAGTTGACAGTGAACACACAAGACTGAAAGTTTCTGTAATAACCAATGCAGTACAGTAGTGTGGCTGCAATGTAGTGCTATGTTGTATGTTTTGTTCTGCCTTTAATTAGGAATTGAGGGGTGTCACTTGGTTGGAGGCCTGTACTCCCCTCTCAGATTGTGCTGAATCTTGAAACATTTAGGTACACAAGGGGCTTCAGAAGAAACTAAAGAAGGTAGTTGTTTGGATTTCGTAATACAATTATGGCCAGCTGTTTATTTACCTCTTAGCCAATTGCATGTGTTTTTTTTTTCTCCCATTATGTGCTATTAGTGGTTGGCCTTTGTGGTTTTCAGATGGTGACCACCATGTTCACTGGGATGACAGTTGTATGATATATAAGAATTAATGAAATTATGTGACATTGTTGGGTATTGTCATAATGAAGCACCATTCACACAGCTCAGAGTTCATTGTATGCTTGCTGTTGTGTGATATGAGAGTATTCAGTGCACAGCAGCATCAGTTATCTGTGAGGTTGCACATAGGTCAGCCTTAAAGATATTACGGTGGTAACCTTTATCATAAAAATTACATGTGGTTTTCTGTCAAGAAGAATAGCTACCACTTTAGAGCAGAATGGGGTTCATGTAATGAAAGTGAGAGAACATGAACTGTGAGAACACCATACTTTTATAGACCCTGTGAAACAGTTGTGTAGACAGACTGAAGAAACAGTTTTTGACAAGTGGTGGCATGGAACTGATCATATGGACTTCCTCCCAGTACTCAGAAATGTTTGGTTTTCATTACATCATGCATGTAGCAATAATTTCTGCAGCTGCATCTTGGGCGGATGTCCATACAGTTGCTACTACTGTGAGAATGAGCATGCCCAGATTTGGTATTTGTGCAAATATTGTTTTAGTGACAATTTTTCACCCACCAGTGTTTTCTATGTGTTAGCCATATATTGAGCATTCAAATCTTTGAAACATTATATCATCTTCGCTTAATCGTGCTAAACTTCTTACTCAGTGATGGAGGCTGTGTACATTGTATTGAAATAAGACAGCGGCAGTGTTGGCTGAAAGGTCATTTAGGAGGTGGGATCACCTGTAATTACAGATTGGTCATCCACTTTTTCATTTGTGGAATTTATCATAATTCATTAATTGAGACAGAAGTGTCCCACAGTTGTTTTTCAATTAGAACTTTCGTTTGAGTCATACCTGTGGACCAAAATCAATCAATCTGCATCAGTAAATGATAAGTGCCCTGATATTTGTCTTTTGTTTGTATGTTTGTTTGTTTGTGTTTTTTTTTAAATAGCCCCCAGAAACAACTACTGCAGTAGCCCCTTAAATTAATTTCGACCAAGGCATAAAAGCACACTGATCAGTGTAATAGAAACAGGCTACAAAACGTGCGGCACAACTGTGCAGAGCATTGGCTAATACTTTGCATTATATAAAAAAACCACATTGTGTAACAAAATTTGTCTGGAACAGGAAATTTGCATTTAGTAATTACAGGTGGACCCCCATATCCGCGGTTTACCGCGGCCCGAAAGAAATTGGAAAATTAAAGAAATAAACGGTTCATAAGTTTCAAAATGCGCGCCAAGCGAGGACGGGCCGTAACGTGAAATCCAGCAGCCTGAACGCGCCCAGTACTTGACTCATCTTCCTTTGTCGTCGTACCAACTCTTCCTCGCAAACTTGCCACCATTCTGCTTCTAGTGTTCTCGCTTTTTGAATTAGTTGCCACGTTATCGCAGTGTTTGTGTTCAGGAAGGAACAAGAAGAATGGAGAAGTCGGTGAATACTCACAATAGGCTAAGATATATTTTAATAAATAAAATTTTCTTATTACAGGTTATGTACAGATGTTCATTGTAAAATGTGTAACAATAACATGTTTTTTCATTGCTTATGCAGCACTTTGATGGAAAAGCATGATTTTTGTTGTTCTGTCATCCCTTGAAACTGTACATGATACTGTACAGTACAGGTACTGTATTTTTTCATTGCCCTGTCGTCTCTTGAGGATTAGGCTAAACGTCAGAATCCCTTACTTTCATTTGTACGAGAAAGCGAAAGTACACTGTAAATGTGCAATGTAGTGTAGAGTACAATTTATTATTACAGTATTTAATGTTGGTAATTTATCAATTAAACTTTACCGTACTTATGTATGTTACACGAATATCGCGTTATATATAGCGTTCGGTATTATCCGCGGGTTCACGTAACCGCGGTAGGTCTTGGAACGTATTACCCGTGGATACTGCGGTCTGTCTGTACTTGCAACTTCAAATGTTCTTGCATTCTGATTACTATTCAGTAGTATGTGTTGGGACATCATATTATTTATGCTGGTCTTCTGACCATGTATCTTTTTGTAAGCCAGTTTTTGTTGAATTCCTCAGCTGAAATGGCATTAAAATCGGTATAAATGACTTACAAAGTTTGGTACTGAGACAAGTCATCAGTTCTCTATGAGACGTGGCTTTAATGTGGCAGATGATCAAAGATTCCCAAAGAGTGATATACAACATACTTTAGACGTACAGAACCACACAGAATGATCCAGTTTAAATGATTTATGGATATAAGAATGTAACATCCTGGAGTCTTTGTCACAGTTCTGTATGCAGTATTTCCAGCGTTACTCTTTGGAACAATAAAATACTAGGCATAGTAGTGCAGCGCCCTTACGAAACACTGTTCTATTCATGCGATTTGATATATCCAACACGTGCTAGGCATTTCTTGGTTTGTTAAGCCTGTCTAGGATGTAACTGGTCGATCGTATGGAATTGCTTTATATTTGTGTGTCCTGTGCACATCACTGAATGTGAAGTGATATGTGTGCTTCGGAAATAAGAAAGGTTCGTACTGTGAAACGTGCAGTATTCCATATCATCAGCTGATCTTTCACACTGCGGTATGAAGATTCAGGTTTATCTGCCTTTTTTCAACGCTCTAGTCCCCCCCCCCCCAAAAAAAAAAATTATTTTTGAAAAAAAAATGGAGGGGCATTTGCCCCCTTCCAACAAATTATACCAAAGTTTTTTCACAAAATAACTTAATTTCAACTTA
>Ga0123355_10001433_pt1 | contig 33186 bp, 32 predicted proteins | sample TergutEmb28metaG_3_FD_89872 | JGI IMG/M metagenome (GOLD analysis project Ga0123355, IMG submission 89872) | Embiratermes neotenicus P1 segment gut microbial communities from Petit-Saut dam, French Guiana - Emb289 P1 | ecosystem: Host-associated > Arthropoda: Insects > Digestive system > Gut ...
CTGTGTATTCGAGCTGTAGGGGCGCTCGAATACGGTATTTAGACAAAGTTCCCCTAAGCGGGATAGCAGAAGCACAGCCCCCAGACTACAGCAAAGGAGCAAGCACATGCCAGCAAGCACTGCGCCTAAAACCAAGCGCAAAAAGAGTACAAAGGAGCCAAAGGCTATAACCGGGGCCAGAAAGCAAATGTGGGCGGTTATTCTTTTTGCGCTGGGTATTTTACTGGGCGCTTTAACTTTAATAGAAGGGGACAGGCTGTGGCGGGCGCTCCACAGTTTTCTGTTCGGCATGTTCGGCATAAGCACTTACTTTTGGGCGCCGCTGTTAATTTACATAGCAATTGTCGCCGCCATGGACAAGCCGCTGTCCTCGATCAAGGCAAAGACATGGCAGGTGGCGGCGCTTATTGTGTTTTTGTCGAGCGCGTTTACTATTTTTGGCCCGGGGCTTCCCGGCGAAGAAACTCTGGCGGAGAACATCGCAAGACTTTATGAAACAGGGCAGATTCCAAGCGGCGGCGGAATCGTTGGGTCATTATTTGCGCTGCCGCTGCTGCACTTTTTTGGTAGTTTGGGCGCGCGGATTATTATTATGCTGTTTATTTTTGTGATGGTTATGATTATTACCGGCTCTACGCTGATCGGGCTGTTCAGGGCCGCCAAAAAGCCGGTGGAGGGCTTGGAGGAAACGTTTGCCGAAAAAATGCAGGAGCGTGAAGAACGCCGCGCCGCCGTGACGGAAAAGAAAGCCGCCATGGACGCGGCCAGAACTGCGGCTCCGCAAAGGTTTTCATCCTATGATGTGGATATCAGCGCGGACACGGCCGTGCCGTCGGAACCCGAGCCGGAGCCGAATTTTGAGCCACAACCTTCGCCCAAGATTGCGCAGCCGCCGTGGGGCGATTATGTGGAAGTGATATCCGCGCAGGACTTGCTCGGGGAAACGCCTTTTCCGGGAACCGAAGACGCTGTGGCTCATCCTTTGGAGGATGACATAATAAATGCCGAGAAGCAGGAGCAGCAAAACGATATAATCGAGATCGTGGATCGCTTTATGGGGCAAACAGCCGATGATCCGCCCGGTGAAGATGGTGCCCCCGAACCTTCGACCGAGCCTCTGTTTTACCCGACGGCTACGCCGCCCGCACCGCTTCCACCGCCGGAATATATGTTTCCTTCAACGTCCCTATTACAGTTGAGCGCCGGGCCATCCGGCGCGGACGTCAGCGAGGAGCTTAAAGCCAATGCCCAGATTCTGGTGGATACCCTTAAAAGCTTCGGGGTGCAAACCCGGATCACCGAAATATGCCGGGGGCCTTCGGTTACGCGCTATGAGCTTCAGCCCTCCGCAGGAGTAAAGATCAGCAAGATCACCGGGCTTGCCGACGACATCGCCCTGAATTTAGCCACCGCGGGCATAAGAATTGAAGCTCCCATTCCCAACAAGGCGGCGGTTGGCGTTGAGGTGCCCAATAAGACCGTGAGTATGGTCAACATTCGGGAGATTCTTGAATCCTCCGAGTTCACCACATCCCAAGGGGTTCTGACTATAGCTTTGGGCAAAGATATCGCCGGGAACATAATCCTCGCCGATATCGGAAAAATGCCTCATGTTCTCATCGCGGGTTCAACAGGTTCGGGTAAATCCGTATGCATCAACTCTATCATCATGAGCCTGCTTTACAGGTACTCCCCTGAGGAAGTCAAGCTGCTTATGATCGATCCCAAAGTGGTGGAACTGGGCGTGTACAACGGTATCCCCCACCTGCTGGTGCCGGTTGTCACCGACCCCAAAAAAGCGGCCGGAGCGTTGGGCTGGGCGGTCAGCGAAATGATGCAGCGATACAAGACATTCGCGGCTCATTCTGTGAAAGACTTAGCGGGATATAACCGGCTGGCCAAAGCCCGTGAAGATATAGAACCCATGCCCAAGATCGTCATTATCATCGACGAGCTGGCCGATCTGATGATGGCCGCCCCCAGCGAGGTGGAGGACAACATTTGCCGTCTGGCGCAAATGGCCCGCGCCGCGGGGATGCACCTTGTTATCGCCACACAGCGCCCGTCGGTGGACGTTATCACCGGCATCATAAAGGCAAATGTTCCCAGCCGGATCGCTTTTGCGGTTTCCTCTCAGGTGGACAGCCGCACAATCTTAGACATGGGCGGTGCCGAGAAGCTTCTGGGCCGCGGGGATATGCTCTTTTACCCTGTGGGAGTTTCCAAACCCATGCGTGTGCAGGGCTGCTTTGTCACCGAAGCCGAAGTAGAGTCGGTGGTAAACTTCATTAAGGAAAGCGTAAACGCGGATTACGACAAAGCCATCATGGATGATATAGAACGCCATGCCGTGATCAGCAAGAAAGGCGCTGCCGCCGATACCGAAAACGGCGATGAAGAAGACGAGATGATCCCTCAGGCCATCGAATGCGTGGTAGAGGCCGGGCAAGCCTCAACCTCTCAGTTGCAGCGGCGGCTCAAACTGGGGTATGCCCGCGCGGCGCGCATTATAGATCAGCTTGAACAAAAAGGGATCGTAGGCCCGTTCGAGGGCAGCAAGCCCCGCCCGGTGCTGATCTCCAAAGAGCGCTGGATGGAGATGAAGCTTTCCGGCGCGGAAAACGCAATGCTCAGTCAAACCCGTTTGGCTGACCCGCCGCCGGACGCCCCGCCTTTCGAGATCACCCTGCCCCCGGATGATCCCGTTATCACGCCTGAACGGGGCGGTGTGCGCCCAAGACCGGATGAGTTTGACTACATCTAAAAGGAGGTGTTCCTGATGGGCAATTCCAAGCCGTTAATGTACACTCTGGCAGCCCTTTGCGTACTTTTGACATGTGCTGTAATCGTACTTTCTCTCTTGCTTGTGGCAGGCAGTGACGTTTTGCCTCCTCAAGTCGAAACGGAAGCCCCGGTGACCTCAGACGAGCCGGATGATCATGGCGAGATTGACGAGCCTGACACGCGGGAAGTTTTGCGTTATCTGCTTACGTACCCGCTCGATCGGTACATTCTTCTGCGGGACATTGACAGGTCGATTCGCAACGCCAGGCAAGCTGCATACCGTATGGGTATTTACGCCCACCACCTGGAGCATAACCCTGCCGTGGGCAGGGAAGAGGTGATTTTCCAGAACTCACGGGCACGGGTGATTGCGCATTTTGAGCGGTACAGGGAGTCGCTGGCTTCAGACCCTTTCATAACGCCGCAGGATAGAGAAGAAAAACTGAGCGCTGTGGACGATTTAGAGCTTCGCCTGCTGAATTATTTTGACGTTTATATCGCCGCGATTTTTGCCGCAGCCAGCGAGGGTGACACGGCTGAGGTTTTGCGCCTGATGCAGGACAGCACCCTTTTCCGGACAGAGACAGAAACAGAAACCCTTGAACGCTTGTCTGTATTTACTCGCGTTAACTTAGAGTCTATTTACGCTATATACGCACCGTTTGCCAATTAACCCGGAGGGTTGCCATGAGCTTTCTTCCCTTAACCAAACAAGAAGCGGCCTCCCGGGGTTGGGAGGCTGTGGATTTTGTCTGCGTTACCGGAGATGCTTACGTGGATCATCCATCTTTTGGCATAGCCATCATTTCCCGCTTGCTGGAGAGCTTTGGATACAGGGTTGCCATCATTTCGCAACCCTGTAAAGCCAGCGACTTTACACGCTTTGGCAGGCCAAGGCTGGCCTTTTTTGTCACCGGCGGCAATATCGACTCGATGGTCAGCCGCTACACCGCGGCCGGGCGGACGCGTTCGGACGACCCGTACACGGCCGGGAACAAGTCGGGCGGGCGCCCGGACAGAGCGGGTATCGTTTACAGCCGCAAGCTCAGGGAGTTGTATCCCGATGTGCCGATTGTGATTGGGGGATTGGAGGCGTCTTTCCGGCGGTTTGCGCACTATGATTACTGGGAGGACAAGGTTCTGCCTTCGATTTTGGTGGACAGCGGCGTTGATTTGCTTGTCTATGGCATGGCGGAGCGCCAGACGCAGGAGATCGCCCGGCGTTTGGATGCAGGGGAGGGTGTAGCCGATCTGACCGATATCCGAGGGACTTGCGTACTGGCGGATGAAACAAAGCTGCCTAAAAACGCCGTGACATGCGCCTCTTTCCGTAAGGTTGCCGAGGACAAGGTTGCGTTTGCGCGGGCGTTTAAAATGCAGGCAGATGAGCAGGATTTTGTCACCGGGAGGGCGGTCGTGCAGCGGCAAGTCCGAAACCTTTACATCATTCAAAACCCGCCGGCAGAGCCATTAAACGGGGAAGCACTTGACAAAATTTTCGCGCTGCCCTTCCAGAGAATGTATCATCCATCTTATGAAAAGCTGGGTGGGGTAAAGGCGATAGAGGAAGTTGAATTTTCGATCATGCACAACCGTGGCTGCTTTGGGGGCTGCAATTTTTGCGCGATTTCTTTCCATCAGGGCCGGTGCGTTACCGCCCGAAGCAAGGAGTCGATTCTGGCCGAAGCGCGCGCGATGAGCAAATCACCGCGGTTTAAGGGTTATATCCACGACGTTGGGGGCCCTACGGCAAACTTCAGGGGGCCGTCCTGCAAAAAGCAGCTTACAAAGGGCCTTTGCCGGGATCGGCGCTGTCTTGTGCCATCCCCCTGCAAAAATCTGGAAGTTGATCACAGCGAATACTTGGAGATTTTGCGGGAGCTGCGCAAACTGCCCGGAGTTAAAAAAGTGTTTGTGCGCTCGGGGCTGCGCTTTGATTATATAAACGCCGACCCGGACAAAAGCTTTCTGCGGGAACTTACCGAACATCATATCAGCGGGCAGCTTAAAGTTGCCCCCGAACATTGTTCCCCCGGCGTGCTTAAGCTGATGGGTAAACCATCCATACAAGCGTTTGAGCGGTTTTCCAAAGATTTTTACGCGGCCACCAAAAAGGCCGAGAAGGAGCAGTATCTGGTTCCGTACATGATAAGCTCGCACCCCGGTTCCACCATAAGAGACGCTATAACGCTGGCCCTGTTTTTGAAGAAGAATAACATCCGCCCCGAGCAGGTTCAGGATTTTTACCCCACCCCCGGCACGGCGTCCACATGTATGTTTTACACCGGGCTTGACCCTTTCACCATGCAGCAGGTATATATCCCCAGAAGCCCTGAGGAAAAGGCGGCGCAGCGGGCGCTGCTACAGTATTACAAGCCGGAAAACCGCGCGCTGATCGCAAAGGTTCTGACAAAAGCCGGCCGGGGGGATCTGATCGGCTCCGGCCCTAGCTGCCTTATCCCCGGAGACGGCAAAAACCGGCGGCCTCCGGGAAGAAAACCGCCGCCTGAAAAGAGGAATCGCAATGCCGGGACGTAAAAAGCAAAATAAAACACGCTGGATTGTCACCTTGCTTGTGGGGCTTGTGGCGGCGTTTGGCGTTCTTTCCACGCTGCAGGAGAACTACGGCCGTGACTTTGGATTGCCGCAGCCAAACCTTCCCTCCATTACCGCGTTGGTCGGCCCCGGCGCTGGTTCCCCGACCCGGCGGGAGCCTCCTCCCGTAACCCCGCAGGAAAGCGCCCCGGCAGAATCTGCTGTGTCCGTTCATTTTATCGACGTGGGGCAAGGGGAGAGCATCCTCATTCTGGCCCCTGAAAAAACCGTGCTGATCGACGGAGGCGATAACGGCCGGGGAGGCACGGTGCTAAGTTATCTAAGCGAACAAAACGTTTCAAGTATTGATATTCTGATTGCCACGCACCCTCATGCCGACCACATCGGCGGGCTGATCGACGTTGTAAACCGGCTTCCGGTCTCCGAAGTGATCATGCCCGAAGTGCCCGACGAAATTGTTCCGACCACCAGAACTTACACTAACTTTCTGATGGCGCTGCTTGAAAATGGGCTGACTATTACACCCGCCGCTGCCGGCGATGTGCGCGATCTGGGCGGCGGCGCAACGCTTACTATCTTAGGGCCTATGCGGGATTACAGCGCAATGAACGATATGAGCGTAGTCAGTCGGCTGGAGTTCGGCGCCACGTCGTTCCTCTTTACCGGGGATATAGAAACCGCCGCGGAACACGACCTTGCAGCCCAAGGCGGAATACGCAGCAACGTATTAAATATCGCGCACCACGGCAGCCGGTCATCCAGCACGCAAGTATTCCTAAACGCCGTTGCACCCAACATCGCGGTGATTTCCTGCGGGATGGATAACAGCTTCGGGCATCCGCACCGCACGGTCATGGAACGCCTGCAAGCAATGGATATACATATTCTGCGCACCGACCTCGACGGAAGCATAGTGCTTGTATCTGACGGCGAAAGCATCGGGATTTTGACGGAGCGATAAAGAACTTCTTTTTTTCTTGAGGAGAAAAAAAGACCTTTTTAAATGGTTTTCTCGTTGCGTTTGTGGGATTCGCAAACAGCTACGTCGCGCCAGCCGTTATACATGATAGCGTTGCGTTTGCACCACCCGTCTACACAACCGCGGCGGCCCGGGGTAAAGCCCGGGCCGCTGCTTGCGCTTATTAATAGTGTGCCTTCCGGTGGATTATAACCACCCCGTCAAGCTGCGCTTGCCACCCCTCCAAGGAGGGGAGTGACCACCCTTCTGTCATTCTGAGCGTAGCGAAGAATCTTAAAGACCCTTTGCGGAGTTTACCCTTGAGCGAAGCGAAGGGCTCAGAATGACAAAAAATTCCCCTCCATTGTAGGGGTGGCGCGGAGCGCCGGGGTGGTTGGCTTTCTATTATGGCCTTAGCCATAAAGCGGGGCGAACGCCGCCGTCGCCAATGTCCATTTCGAGGCCGAAGACAACGACGCCGCCACGAAAGTGGATGCAAGCGGCATTGGTGAATTCAAAGTAGCCGGGGGAGCGCAGCCACCACCACGCATAAGCGCCGTCCGCTCCATGCGCTATTCTTGCCTCGCTGTATTGATCTTGAAAACCCCACCAATGTATGCCCCTGTCTTCACTAATAGAGTTTAAGTTATCGTAACGCGCGTTCGGATCAACGCCTCCGGCCAGCATACCGCTGTCTCCAAAGTACCGGACAAGTTCTTCCAGACTAAGTAAAAATATTTTGTCTGTCGTATCGTTTCCACCGGGCGCGTCAGACCACGGATTATCGTTGTTTACTACAGTTGTTTGGCGGATTCTTGCGCGGTCAGACGCGGAAAAACTGTTGTAAAATTCCTCGTTCAGATATCGCCGGATGTCGGAGGTTTCCCATGTCACGGCTTCCCAACTATCATGGTAACTTCTTTGCCCGACTACATTTTCGGTTATGATCAGAGCGCGGCCCCGCCTGTCTACGTCCAGAACCCGCCAGTCATACCCGCCGAACTGAATGATTTCGCCAATTTCAGGCCCTCTGCTTCCGCCAAACAAAAAGAACCCACCAATGCCTAAAACGGCAACCAACGCGGCGCATATCAAAATCAACGTCTTTTTCGGCTTGCCACAGCTTTTATAGAGCATATGTAATACACCCTTTCTTTATAATTGGCTGCCGCAGGTGACGCAAAACTTCATACCTTGGGCCGCTTGAGCTTGTCAAACAACTCCTTGTTGCGCGCCCTGCGCCGGGCGGTTTCGTCATGGTCAATGACATAACCGCCCGGCAACGGGCGCAGGCAGTCGCCTTCCCGTATATTTTTGGGCAGCTCGGAGAGGGGGATTCGCATTGTCATACGATCTTCACCTTCGCAGACGGCGATTCCCGCTTCTATTCGGTCTACAATTAGTATATTGTCCATGGCATTATACACCCAAGCAAGGCGTTAGAGAAGTTCAAGGCCGTTGATGACAAGCCCGAATTTAAGGGAAAAGAAGTTGGCGGAGCGGCGGCAGAGGAGCATCCGCTCAAGGAATATCTCAAAGTACTCCATAACGGGGCAAATTTCGTTGTCGATGGTCAGGTCAAGGATAACGGCTTTCTGATCGAGGTGTAAAGTGAGGGAGCCTTCCACCACGGCATAGTTTACCCGGTCATGAATATCGAAAGCGGTTTCTTCCCGGCAGCGCACCCGGCTGCGGCGGACGTCGCTTTTGTCGGCTAAAATAAGGGCGGCCGCCACGGCATTGACAGGGAACCCTGTGTTTTCGTCGTGGTTGCCGATCGCGGAAACGATTGTGGCAACTTCTTCGGGGTCCATGCCGAGGTTGCTGAGCATACGGAAAGCCATCATGGCTCCCGAGTGGGAATGATCGGAGCGGTTTACCACATTCCCGATATCGTGGAGATATCCGGCGATTTCGCCCAGTTCCACGGTGCGCTCGTCGTAGCTCAGATCTCTTAGCAGTCTGCCCGCCAGAACCGCGGTCTTGTTCACATGTGCAAAGGCGTGTTCGGTGAAGCCCAGGGCGTCCATAGCCTCGTCGGCCTTTTTGATATACACGTTGATTTCTTTGTTGTTTTTGATGTCGGCGAACCTTACCATACTGTGTTATCCTCCTTATTTGCAACTTAGCACATTATAGCACAAAAGCGGTATAAAGCATACATTCACAAGTTCCTGCCGATACTTAAAGGCGAAACCACCCCGGCGCTCCGCGCCACCCCTCCAAAGGAGGGGAATTTTGCCTGCCGCGTAAAACTGTCATTCTGAGCGTCAGCGAAGAATCTTTAAAGATCCTTCGCTTCGCTCAGGATGACAAGCGAAAGGCTCAGGATGACGGAAATTCCACTCCTTTGGAGGGGTGGCGCGGAGAGCCGGGGTGGTAAACAAGGTCTAATCTATTGCGCAGGGCCCATGTGTCCTGCTATAATTATTTTATCCAAAAAATCATCACAGAAAGGATTTGAGCGCATGAGGGCCCTGAAAGCTTTGTTCTCTTTTATGTTCAAGCGGTTGTTTTTGGTTGCGTCTATAATAATAGCTCAAATCTCCCTGCTGGTTTTAATTATCAGTTTTGCCAGCCAGGAAACCTTTTACGCCTATATTTTCTTTCACGTCGTTAGCTTTGTGGTCGTGGTGTTTATTGTATCCAACAATGAGAACCCGTCTTTCAAAATCACATGGATTATCGCCATTATGCTTATGCCGCTTGTGGGCGGATTTTTTTACATTCTTTTCGGGAACAAGCGTTTGTCCGGCAAACTGCGCGGCATCACAAAAAAATTCCTTGAGCAAACCCGGAAAAATATGCCGTCCAACACAGCGGCCGAAGAAAAGCTGTGGGAAAGCTCGCCAGCGCTGGCGATGCAATGCCGGTATGTCCATAACATGAGCGGCTATCCCGTCTGGGAAGATCATTTTTCCGAGTACTATACAGCGGGGGAAATCATGTTTGAAAGTATGCTCAGAGAAATGGCCGGCGCCCGGCGCTATATCTTTTTGGAATATTTTATAGTGGCGCCCGGGTATATGTGGGACAGGCTGTTCGAGGTTTTAAAGCAAAAAGCCGGAGAAGGCGTCGAAGTCCGGCTTATGTACGACGATTTGGGATGCATAAAAACAATGACAAGACGCCACGAAAAATCCATACGCCAAGCGGGTATTAAGTTGTGTGTGTTTAATCCGTTCCGGCCTCATTTAAGCTCTACCCAAAATTACAGAGATCACCGCAAGCTATGTATCGTAGACGGCATAGCCGCCTTTTGCGGGGGTATAAACATTGCCGACGAGTATATCAATCACTACGAAAAACACGGCCACTGGAAGGATACCGGCGTGCTGATAAAAGGGCCCTCCGTTTGGGGCTTTACGTTTATGTTTTTGCAGCTGTGGAGGCTTCATACACAGCAGGAAGAAGTCAGTTGCGAGATTTACCGCGCCCAAAGCTTCCCGGAGCTGCCCCCGGCAAGAGGTTTTGTTCAAACGTTCGGGGACAGCCCTCTGGATCGTGTAAATGTAACGCAAACCGCTTACCACAACATCCTTTCCCGGGCCACAAAATACGTATACATCACAACGCCTTATCTGGTCATCGACTACGAAACCGAATCAATTATCTGCGCCGCCGCGCAGAGCGGAATCGATGTGCGTATTATAACGCCATACAAATACGATAAATGGTATGTGCATATCTTAACGCGCGCCCATTATGCCAGGCTGATTAACTCAGGTGTGAGAATCTATGAGTACAGCCCCGGATTCATGCACGGAAAAACATATGTGTCGGATGACAAAGTGTGTATGGTCGGCACCTGTAATATGGACTTCCGCAGCTTTTTCCTCCACTTTGAATGCTCGGCGGCCTTTTATGAAAGCGATACCGTGCTGCAAGTGCGCGACGACTTCTTAAATTGCCTAAAAGTAAGCCGCGAAATAACACTGGAAGAAAGCCTGCAAGCTCCGTTGCGCCTGCGTGCGCTGCGCTCGATCTTAAAGCTGTTCGCGCCGTTGTTTTAGTCTTCTTTTATTTTAATCTTCTTTTTTTCTTGAGGAGAAAAAAAGAAGCAAAAAAAGACCTTTTTAAATGGGTTTCTCGTTGCGTTTGAGGAACTCGCTAGCGGCTGCGTCGCTCCAGCCATCATGTATTTTTGCGTTTCGTTTGCAGTTGCACCACCCGGCATCCCCGCCGCGGTTTGCCGGGGTAAAGCCCGGCAAACTGCTTGTGCTTGGGTTTAATGTGCCTCCGGCGGATTTAGATGAATTTCGCCCCGTGCAATCATTGTTAATCGTTAATTGTTATTTGTTAATTGCTTTGTACATTCATACAAAAAAAGCGCAGCATCACGGTGCTACGCTTTTTTGTGTCCAAAATAGGTTGCGTTTTGGCGTCTTTCGCGCTGTTTAATAGAAGCGCTTTTTGCTAAATCAAATCAGGAGGGATATCTACAATGACCGGGGATCAGCTTACGCAACAGATTATGGCGCAGAGCAAGGATATCGCCGCTTTGCGGGAAAGAGTGAAATCCGCTCACAAGCGCATTGACGAAAACGATAGGATTACCACGGGCATACACAAGCTGGCTTCCAATGTGGAAGCTCTTGCTTTACAGGTTAAGCTGCTCACCGAACGCATGGACAGCAGCATTAACCGCATGGAAAAATCCATAAAGTCCCAAGATGAGCGTATAGGGGCTATAGAAAAAGAACCGGCAACAAAGTGGAAAGAGCTTGTCAGACAGATGATAGCTCTTGCGGTTGCCGCGCTTGCGGGCAGTATGCTGGCCAGTTTTATAGCTTAGAGTGAGGTATAACTTTATGATTGACTTAACTCCGGTTTTACAGGCCCTTGCAACCCTTGCGGGAACAATTATCACCGCGATGGTAATTCCATTTATCAAAGGCAGAATCAGCGCCGGGCGGCTTGAACAAATGCAGGTTTGGGCGAGAATCGCCGTCAAGGCCGCCGAGCAAATGTATCCGCAGTCCGGCAGAGGCAGCGAGAAGAAAATGTATGTGATGAGGCTGCTAAGCAAGCATGGCTTTATTCTTGATGCGGATGCCCTCGGCGCGTTGGTCGAGTCGGCGGTAAACACCCTGAGCCATGAAAAATGTAAAATAAAAGGGGATCTGGAATGCCGTTCTTAACACCTGGCCTCGTCCGGAAAATCCATTAATGTAGGGGAATTTTTGTTATTTATACGCCATTTCACGGCTACGCCGCGTCCCACGCTATCGCGTGGGGAACTTTAAAATCACAGGGCGATTTTAAAGTTAAATGGCTATATTAAACGGTTCCGATATCATCGCGGTAATGCATCCCCTGAAAAGAGACGCGGTTTACGGCTTCATAAGCCTTGTCCAAAGCCGCGCGCAAGCTATCGCCTGTGGCGGTGATGCCCAACACCCGGCCTCCGGCGGTGAGAAAGTGCCCGCCTTCACCCTGCATTGTGCCCGCGTGATAAATCACCGCTTCACTGCCTTGAAGCTGCCCCGCCTCGTCAAGGCCCTCGATTTGCAATCCGGTGGAATACGTGCCCGGATATCCCGCGCTGGCCAGCGCCACACAGGCCGCAGCGCATTCTTTCCAGCGGATATCCAACCCGGAAAGCCTGCCCTCCCGGCAAGCCAGCATAATCTCCACAAGATCCGTTTCCAGCAGCGGCAAAGTCACCTGAGTTTCCGGATCCCCGAACCGGCAATTGTATTCGATAACCACCGGGCCGTCTTTTGTCAGCATTAAACCAAAATACAGGCAGCCCTTGAATGGGTGGCCCTCCGATTCCATCGCGCGAATTGTCGGCAGAAAGATTTCGCTCATACAACGCTCGGCAACTTCGGGAGTGTAATGAGGATTCGGCGCAACAGCACCCATTCCGCCCGTGTTCGGGCCCTGGTTCCCGGCAAAGACGCGCTTGTGATCCATCGCGCTGACCATTGGAACAACTGCCTTGCCGTCGCAAAAAGCAAGCACCGAAACCTCCGGGCCGGATAAAAACCGCTCGACTACAATCCGCGACCCGCTCTCTCCGAAAATTTTCTCCTTCATCATCCGCCGGACAGCATCATGGGCCTCCGCCAGATCCTGCGCGATAACGACGCCTTTGCCAAGCGCCAAACCATCCGCCTTGATAACCACCGGCCATTCTCCCAAGCTTTGGATATAATCCAGTGCCTTGCCGGGATCGTCAAAACTTTTGTGGCTTGCGGTCGGAATCCCATGCCGTAGCATCAATTCCTTGGCAAAAACCTTGCTTCCTTCAATGGCCGCCGCCGCTTTGCTTGGGCCAAAAGCCGCGATGCCATGCGCCTCCAAAGCGTCCGCCATCCCCATTACAAGAGGATCGTCAGGCGCCACCACTACAAGATCAAACGCCTGCCGGGCCGCATAGTTAACCATCGCGGAAATATCAGTGGCCTTTATAGGCTCGCAGTGGACGCCCTCCGCACTGATGCCGCCATTGCCGGGTGCGCAGTGGATTTCTTTTACCTTTGGGCTTTTCTTAATTTTTCTGACGAGCGCGTGTTCTCTGCCACCGCCGCCTACAACCAGTATCTTCAACTTTGGTCACATCCTTATCTTCATAATTGATTTTTTAAGGCGCTTGCCCAAAGACCTTGGGGGCTATGCGCCCTGAATCTGTTCGGCGCGATAGTGGGCCTCCCGCCCTACGATTACGCCTTTGACTTTTGATCGGGGGGTGCGGGGGGATTCTCAAGGGGGTGCCTGCTGGGGGCGGAGCCCCCTGCACCCCCTTGAGCGTGTTTTTGGTTACTATTTTGCACGAGCAAAAAGTAACGCCCGTCCGGCAGGACAAAAGTGGGCGGGTTACACCCGCAAAAGGACAGAGCCTAACATCAATGCTTAAAATGCCGCCGCCCGGTGAACACCATCGCAATCCCCGCTTCATCGCAGGCTTTGATGGAGTCTTCGTCCCGCATGGAGCCTCCCGGCTGAATAATGGCGGTAACGCCAACTTTTTGGGCCAGTTCCACGCAATCGCTGAACGGAAAGAATGCGTCTGAGGCCATAACGGAGCCATGTGTTTGATCTCCCGCGTATTTAACGGCCAGTTCCAGCGCGGTTATGCGGTTTGTTTGCCCGGGACCGATACCTATTGTACGGTTGTCTTTCGCGAGTACAATGGCGTTTGATTTCACATGCTTGACCACTTTCCAGGCAAAGAGAAGCTGTTCCATTTCCTGCCCGGTGGGGGCGCGCCGGGTGACGGTTTTAAGTTCTTCCTGCTCGGGGAAAGCGTCAAGCTCCTGCACTAAAAGGCCGCCCGCAACTTTTTTCATATCCATCATCGTGGGCTGGTTGGGCTTTGCAAGGCCGGGCAGCTTTAGCAGCCGGATATTTTTCTTTCCGGTAAGTATTTCAAGCGCCTTTTGGGAAAACCCAGGCGCGATAATGATTTCCAGAAAAATCTCGCTCATTTTAAGCGCGGTGGGGGCGTCTACTTCCCGGTTGACGGCAACAATGCCGCCGAAAATGGAAACCGGATCGGCGTCGCAAGCGTTTGCGTAAGCCTCAAGCAGGGAGGCGCCAAGGCCCGCGCCGCAGGGGTTTGCATGTTTAATCGCAACAGCAGCAGGCTGCGCGTCCCCGAACTCTTTAATAAGATCCAAGGCGCCGTTTGCGTCGTTTATGTTGTTGTAACTAAGCTCTTTGCCGTGAAGCTGCTCCGCCTGATCGAGAACGCCACCCCACATGGCGGCGCTTTCCCGGTAAAAAGCGGCTTTCTGGTGAGGATTTTCACCATAGCGCATTTCCTGGACTTTCTCGTAAGTATAAGTCAGCCGCTCGGGGAAAAGCGAGGCCTCCGGCGCCTGAGAGCGCAAATAGTTCGCGATCAGCGCGTCATAGGCGGCCGTATGCTCGAACGCCTTGCCCATCAGGGCAAACTTTATTTCAGGTGAGATTTTGCCTTTTTCCGTAAGCTGAAAAACTATCCGGCTGTAATCAGCGGGATCGACCACAACCGCTACATCCCGCCAGTTTTTGGCCGCAGCGCGAATCATTGCAGGCCCGCCGATATCAATGTTTTCGACCGCTTCTTCCAGCGAAACGCCTTCCCGCATGATAGTCTGCTTAAAAGGGTAAAGATTGATCGCCACAATGTCGATAAGCCCTACCCCCAGCCGGGCAAGCTGCTCCATGTGTAAAGGGGTGTCCCGCACGGCCAAAATGCCCGCGTGTATCATGGGGTGCAAAGTCTTGACCCGGCCGTCCAAACACTCAGGGAATCCGGTGAGCCGGCTAACCTCCACATTGGGAACTCCCGCCTGCGTCAAAACATTAGCCGTACCCCCGGTGGAGACCACCTCAAAGCCTAACCCGACAAGCTCGCGCGCGAACTCCACAATGCCGGCCTTGTCCGATACGCTCAACAGCGCCCGCCTTTTTTGCATCCTGCAACCTCCTGAAAAAGTATCTTAAGACCACCCTGGCGCTCCGCGCCACCCCTCCAAGGGAGGGGAATTTATGTCATTCTGAGCGGAGCGAAGAATCTTTAAGACCCTTCGCTCCGCTCAGGGTGACAGCACCACCCCGTCAGGCTTCGCCTGCCACCCCTCCAAGGAGGGGAATTTTGTTTTGCCCACCCATTAACCCTATTCCCCTCCTTGGAGGGGTGCCCCGAAGGGGCGGGGTGGTTTGCATGGCGCTATGCGGGTGGCGTTATACAATGTACAACTGCTATGGTTGTGTTATGCTAAACGCCACCGCATGCAAACGGTCTCTCCGAATATTAAAGTTAACTGTGCCTTGTGGCAATTCATACCACATATTACTCCCCAAGGAGCGGCTAGGTTCCCCTAAAACTGCAATAATATCTTCTCTTGTTGTGACAACTCGGTCTGCGAGTGTAATGTCAAAAGGTAAAACAATCTCTGCCTCTGGATGCAGATAAGGCGACATGGATATAAATACGACCGTCCCCTCTGAAGCAGAAATGGGCTCGGATGTAGTGTTTGTTAGTCTCACATTAACAAAAAATGCCGTCTGTCCGCCAAGTCTGTCGTCAATTTTGGACAGAGTCAACGCCCCTGTAGTAGAGCCAGGACTGGAGCCTTCGCTTGGGAAAATTTCCCCTGGCTCTATCATTGCGTCCATGTGACGCGCACCGCTGCTCGTAACATTAAAATATGTTAAAAAATCGCTTAACGGAACCCCCAACTCAAGGAGAATACCATTTAAGTCAAACCACAAATCAAAGTCATTATTCATGGCGGCTACTGGTTCATTTTCCGATGTATCTATTTGCTCTGCAGTTTGAGTATAAGCGGTCTGCTGGTTAGCATTTTGTGCCGTTGATGGCTCTTGTGTTTCCTGTCTCGGTGTGTCATTGCCGCCGCAAGCTACCAAAGTAAACAGGACAAGCGCCATAAACGCCATCATCAATAATCTTCTCATAAATCCAAAACACTCCTATAATTTTTTGTATTAAATAACGCCTAATATAAATTTTCTACGCAGCAGCAAACAAAGTGCAGGGCGCGATGCGGGTGGCGTTATATAATGTACAACTGTAGAAAATGCTTATACTGTGGTCGTCATTATTGGGCAAGACTAGGTACACAGTTTATAGTCATAGCCAGAATTTGAGCGGTTTGATCTTCCGTGTTTCGCATATGTCCTAAGTTAGGGGGTAACTGCGCAACAAGCCCATATTTTTCTCCGGCGTACTGCGCAAGTGCATCACGCTCGGCTATAAGTTCTGCAACAACGTCATCATCGTCAAATAGCATTGATAAATATTCGTCGGAGAAGTATTCCAGACGCGTTGAAATTTCCAACCTGCCAAATTCCAGTTTATAAATAAATTCTACTATATGGGTGTGCGTATGCAAGCGTACCATCAATCGGTTGTATCTTCCCGCCACAAAAAGCCAGCCCGATACGTCAATCTGAAATAAATCACCATCCTGCATATAAAACAGCGTTCCTGAAGGCCCATAAGCATACTCTCCAGTATCGTAGTCAACCAATACTCTTGTGGTGGGCCTTGTAGTTAGGACTCCTATCGTTCCATCATCATCTAAAGTCGCTAAATATGCATGTACAACACCATCATAACCTGCCATGTACTCCCTTAATGCCGTAGCGAATGGGTGGGGGGGTGCGTCATAATGTTCTGCATCCTGCAAGTTTTCTTCAAATGCTTCATTCGGCTCAGATTCCACAGTTTCGCCTCCACTGCTACACGACACAAAGGATAATAAAATAAAAATCATAAAAAATTGCAAAATAATTTTTCGCAAATAATTTCTCCCCTCGTTCAAAATATAAATTTTCTACGCAGCAGCAAACAAAATGCAGGCGCGATGCGGGTGGCGTTATACAATGTACAACTGTAGAAAATGCTTATACTGTGTGGTTTCTCGATGATTTCCATTTTTTTTGCGCGGCCTGTTATCTCTCTGCCCGATTTTCTCATCTTAGTCAAACTCCATCTCCATGCCGGCAAGCGCGTTTAGCATAAGTTTGAAGCTGTCGCTTTCGGTGTCGAGAGTGCGCAATGCCGCAGATACAAAGGTGCCGTTGTCAAAATTCCCCATAAAAATGCCTCTGTATAACCACTGCCCTGGCTCTGTGTAAGTAAAAATATCAAATAAGCCTTCCCCGCCATCAAACGACACTTCAATGGGGGCGGCTGTTTCCTCAACTGCATTTGGAAGCGTGTGTTCTGTAACTCTTAACAAATAATACGCCAAAAAATCTTCCGGGGAGAGCGGTTGCCCCGCACTGATATTCCCGATATAAATGACACCGAGCGGGTCTTCACCCGGAGGGAGAAGTACAAAAAGATAGGTCTGATCTGTGTGTGGGAATGGTGGGGCAGACCCGTCATAAGATATAGCTTCCCAATCATCCGGCAGGCGAATACTAACTCGGGCCGTTCCAATCTGTATAATTTGCGGCTCCCAGGCAAGCGCCTCGTTGTCCTGAAGCTCCACGTCAGGCTCTTCAAAATCCACAGACTGCTCGGCACTGACATAGGACTCAGGATATTCTCCGTTGCTTTCTTGCGGCTGTACTGTGTTTTGCCCACAGGCTGTTAACATCAGCAGCATCGCTGGCAATAGAATAGCCACAGCAACTTTTTTCATTGGATTGTCTCTCCTTACTGTTTTGAATAATACTCCACTAATATAAATTTTCTACGCAGCAAAAAACAAAATGCAGGCGCGATATACCAAAGGGGGCAAAGCCCCCAATACTCAGTCAACCGCCGTTACGTTGATATACACGACAAGGTTATTGTTTTCCTCTACCGGCCAGACCATGCCTTTGTTGGGCGCGCTGATCCGCACCGGGAAAGGCTGCGGCCCGAGCGTCAGCTCTCTGTCGTTGAGGTTGACTTCCACTACGACGTCGCTGACTGTCAGGCCGGCGATTTCATCCGGGTCGCCTACAAAGATTACTCCGCTCAAAGACGCCGTTTGCAGCGTGACTTCATATCCCGCAGGCCGGTTTAGCAGCACCATATCATCTCTGGGGATGTTTAATGTTGTGCTGGCCCAGTGCTGCGAGTCAAACTCTACGGTTACGGTTTGCAGGTTATATATGTTTATAAACTGATCGGACGGCAAAGCGATATCCCATGTGAAGACGTTGTTTTCGGCCGTGAGATTGCGCAGATTGATAAACCCCAACCGCCAGTGATTATAATTCGCCATGGTGCTGATCGGGCCTGCAATGGTGATTGTTGTGTCGGATTTCATCATATATTGGCGCAAGGCAAGCTCGGGGAACCCGGCCGGCAGGTTTTGGAATTCCACTACCAGCGGCATGGTTCTAACCCGCAAAACGGGGATCTGCAAAGTCAGGTTGGGGAAATCCAGCGTCAGGTTAGTGGCTTCCGGATCAATGACATTACCCTCAATATCCAGCAGGGTGACGGGAACTTCCCGCGCATAGGGCCTGGACAGCTCATCGCTCAGCTCTGCGAAAACCGCTACGCTGTCCACCCTTTCAAGTTCGGTTCTCGGGCCGGTAACGCGAATAATATCCGACGGGGACAGCCTTGGGGTATCCGCCATGTACCCGTAAGGAGTCGCCAAACCTGTGATAGTTGGCTCAATATCAAAAAACACCCGGCTGTCGATCTGATCCAGCCTTACATTGCGCAAAACAGGCGGATCAAACCTTACAATTTCAAAATCGCCGGAGTGGCTCTCCACTGATTCTATTGTCAGATCATAAGTGCCCGGCTCAACAAAACGCGCGACATTTACAGTCAGCGTAAAATCCGCGCCTGTAAGCTGTCCCACCACGGTGCGCGCCCCGTTTACTTCAACGTTTGCCGTAAATTCCCGCGCACCGATAAAGCTCAGATTATTGGCTTCCAATTCTGCCGCCTGCATTTCCAAATTGATCGGGACATTCTGGATAGTCCGCATGATTGTCTGGCTGGTGGTCATCGCTACAGTAACCCAGCTCACCACCGCGATAAGCAGCGCGGCCACTATTACAAAACGGTTGCTGCTAAGCAGCTTGCTCAAACTAAGCCGCTTGTTCATTAGATTTTCCTCCAAAAAGTCTTTTTGGGTTCTTCGGGGCCGGGGCCTAGTAGTTTTTCATTTAGCAGCGCGCTTAGGCTTTGCCGGGAAAAATCCCGCGTGAGGTTGCCGTCCATTGCCACCGATATTTTTCCGGTTTCCTCCGATACCACCACTACAATAGCATCACTGACCTCGCTCATGCCAAGAGCCGCCCTGTGGCGGGTTCCCAGTCCCCGGCCGATCGCGCCGTTGTCGGAAAGCGGCAAAAAGCATCCCGCCGCGTACACCCGTCCCTCCCGGAAAATCACCGCTCCGTCGTGCAGGGGCGTGTTTGGGTAAAATATATTGCACACAAGGGGAACGCTTGGCTCGCTGTCAATTATAGTCCCGCTGGGGATGACGTCCCCCAGTTTTGTTTCCCGTTCAATAACCATCAGCGCGCCGGTTCTGGAATCCGACAAAACTTCTGCGCTTTTGCAGATAGTTTCGATCAGGTTTTGCATAACTGCCGTCAGTTCTTCGCTTTCCCGGGTTACAAGGCGGCCGATGGAGATATTAAACTTGGAGCGCCCCACATGCTCAAGGGCGCGGCGCAGTTCCGGCTGGAACACTATGGCTAGGGCCAGGATGCCCCATTGCATCATATTTCGTATTATAAAAGCCAGCGTCAGCATATTAAGCGAAACAGCCGCCAAGTAAACGATTAATACAATCGCGATCCCTTTGACAAGCTGCATTGCCCTTGTATCGCGCACAAGGCGGATAGCGTGGTAGAGCAGATACGCTACAACCAGAATATCCAGCAGGTCGGCGAAATTGGCGGAGGCGATTACCGAGCCGAGCCCGCGCGCAAACTCACTTAACGCAAATGTAATTTCCTGCAAGCTCAACCCTCCCTTGCTTCATAAATTTATTATACATAATGATGCCCAAAAAAGCTATACTGTTCACAGTTATTTTACCTTTACCACAGCCGCAAACCGGGAAGCGGACGCTCTTTACCGAGCGTCCGCTTCGTTTTTCGTTTGCACACCAATCCAAAGAGCTTTGTAACGGTTATAAAACGGTTTGTATATAAATTAATTTGGCGCTCAGCTAATCTTATATTAACAGTTATTTAAAGGAGCAGTGAAGCTATGCCGACAAATAAAACGCCGGTTGGATTCCGCATGAAAGATGAATACTTGAAGAAAATGAAATTTATAGCAAAACAGGAAGCAAGAAGCCTTAGCAATTTGCTGGGACACCTTTGCAGGTTGCACATAGCACAATACGAAAAGAAACATGGTAAAATAAACTTGGACGAATGAGGCACCCTGCAAACCACCCCGCCGCCTGTGGGCGGCACCCCTCCAAGGAGGGGAATTTTTGTCATTACGATTACACCTCTGATTTTTACGCGGGGGGTGCGGGGGGATTCTCAAGGGGGTGCCTGCTGGGGGCGTGCCCCCTGCACCCCCTTGAGCGTGTTTTTGGTTACTTTTTGCACGAGCAAAAAGTAACGCCCGTCCGGCAGGACAAAGTGGACGGGCCACGCCCGCAAAAGTACAGCGCGCAGCCGCCCAAAAGCCCAAATCTAACCTACGATAATGGCTTCGGCCAGAATGATAAGGTTCTCCATTGAGACGCCGTGTAGTTTGTAAAAGATATCATCCTTCTCAAAAGTGATGAGCGCGTACGGCCCGATTGCAAAGTAATATATGGTATGACCGCCCAACTCCATTGCATTCAGCGATTCAAAAAAATCTTCAGGGGTCAGGTCATAAGCGGCGAGGGCCTCAACATACGCCATTCGCAGTTGAATGATCTCCTGATTTTTTTCAAAATGATAAACGCTCTCTATGTGAACATCGTCGATCGAAATTATATAAAAGCCATCCGGCAGAACAAAGTCCAAAGGGATACTCCCTCCCACCGGCTCTACCTCCAAGTAAAGCGCGAGGCCGTTTTGCTGCTCCAAAGCCGGCCAATGGTACGCGTCGTCCTCATCGAAAAAACCGAACGCCTCCGACTGCCCAAGTTCGTGGCGACGCCCAAGATCGTCGTGCTCATCCCACAAAGACGCTTCAGCCATTATTTCAAATTCTTCATTAACCCAAATATCCCCCGCCGCTGGCACAGGAGCCGCAGGCATGGCCATATCCATCTGCGGCATCTGCGGCGCAGGGGTAGGCGCTATCATCACCTGCCGCTGCAAAATTCCGGGAAGAAGCAGCGCCAGCGCAAGACATGCAGCGATCAACCCCGCGGTGCGGATATGAACCTTGTATTTCAGCCGGAACAATGAGCCTCGCAGTTTTTTGTCCAAACCGGCGGCTGAGGGCAGGGTACTCTCAGCTTCCAGTTCGCCGCGCAGAGCTTCCCCTTCCACTTCGGCGTGGATACCCGCTATTTGCGCAAACAGCTTTTCGTGATTAGTTTTCACAGACATACCCTCCTTCCTCCAGCAGTGACGCAAGTTTTTTGCGCGCCCGGTGCAGCCGCACGGTCACATTGTTTTCGCTTATATTCAAAGAATTGCCGATCTCCTTGTGGGAAAGATCGTGGGCGTATTTGAGCAGAAACACGCTACGCAGCTCCCAACTGAGCTGCTCGACAAGCGCGAACACGCCCTGCGCATCCAGCTTGGCGATGGACTCCTCCTCAAGGTTGAAGTCATCCTCCAAGGTTTCGTCCAAATCTTCTTCCCCCGCGCTCTGGCCCTTTTGCCGGGCAAGCATGGTAAGCGCCGCGTTTTTTGTAATCGTTACCAAAAACGCTATGGTGCGGTTAGAGGCCGGATCCTCGATTTTATGCAGATTTTTATATACGCGTATATACGCCTCGCTTACGGCGTCTTCCGCCAGCATGTAGTCGCCAAGAATCTCGTGCGCTTTTTTAAGGCATAATTTTTTATACTTTTGATAGAGGAACTCAAATGTATCCTGCTGCTCTGCCGACGCAAAGGTGAAAACCAGAAGCACTTCCCCGCCCCCGTCACATCTTTTTGTCTAACATTATAAACCTAATTTCTCTCAAAGTCATTACAGGGAAGTTACAAGTAAGAAAAAAATAGTTGAAAATTTTAGCGGGGGCGCATATTATGCGCCCCCGCGGTTTTGCCGCTTTCAGATACAACACCCTCCATTATCACCCTAAGCCCTTCGCTTTGTCATCCTGAGCGAAGCGAAGGATCTTTACTGCTCAGGGTGAACTCCACGAAGGGTCTTAAAGATTCTTCGCTGCGCTCAGAATGACAGCTGTATTCAAATGCAACATCCGAAGCAAATAGCGCGCAGAACGTTGGCAAGAGAGCGGTCGCGCGCGCCGGTATTGGAAACATGGCAAAACTGAGTGCGCAGGCTGCGGAAAGGGGAGCGCAGCCACCAAAAACCGGCGGCGCCGGTTCCGTTGGACAAATGCTTGAGATGTGTCGGGGGGCCTGTAAAAATCGGATACCGGAACCCTTCTCCGGGGACAGAATGCTCAACCTCTCCAAACACTTCAATCTCGGAAAAAAGAAATATCGGCATGGCCTCCACAAGAATATCCGTTCGAAGATCGCCGGGAGAAGTCCTTTTAAGCGCCGGTTTAATTATAGCCCGCAGCTCGGGCGGCAGCGTATCCCAAAATTCCCCGATAAGCCATGAGTATCTGAGGCTGCCGGTAAACCCGCCAATATTGGTTGAGGTGGCGTTCATGATCAATCGGGCTTCGGTTAGATGCTTCATGCCAAGGGTAAACCGCGCCTTGCCTCCAGCCGCCAGATCATCGTGGTTGACGCCGTAAATTTGCAGAGTGAGAACTTCCCCGGTGGTCAGGGTGATATCCTTTTCGCTGCCGACTGTCCAAGTGGCGGGCACTTCGTTGTTTGCGATGGCTTCCGATATTTTCTCCCATGAGTTGGCCCCGAAATCCGGGGCGTAAGAAGCTTCTTTCCAAGCCAGCCGGGCTATGTTGTTTATCCCCGCGTACACCGCCGTTACCTTTCTCGCGCTGCCGTTTACCCCAGCGTAAATGCTTTCAACCTTTCGTGCTTGGCCGTTGACGCCGCTAAAAATCTGTGTTGACATACCTTCACCGCCTACTCATAGACAAAATAGAGGGCGCCGTTTGCGAGGGGGGATACGCCGGGCGTAAGCTCAACCGTGGAAAGGATGGCGTTGCGCACCTGCGCGGTGGTAAAGCCTGTGTTTGACTGGGCGGTAAGCTGCCCGGTCATGGTTCCCCCGGAAAGGTTTAACCTTGCGTTGACCGCGGCAATGGAAGCAAACCGGGCGTCGGCCTCGCTCCTTGAGTAAGCGTCCACATCCTGTCCGGCGGGCCCCTGCGGGCCGGGTTGACCTTGTTGGCCACGCTCGCCTCTGTCGCCGCGCGGTATAACAAAATCAAAAATCGCGTCGGTAGCGGTGCCGGAATTATAAACCGACGCGGAGCTGCCCGGCTCCCCCGTAATCACCGCTCCGACAGATACCGAGCCAAAGGACTCTCCACCCGACCCCGGAGGCCGCTCGCCGATATCAACCTGGCTGAGAAGGTCTCCGCTCATGTTGAAGAATTTAAGCTCCCCGTTTTGATGAGAAGCGGATGCGAAAGCTCCGCGATGGGTTTCGCGCAGGATATCCGGCAGCTCCTCCACCGCGTTTGCGCCCTCAAAAAGGGAGGGGCGCAGCCAGAAACGGATTATGTTCGAGTGAATCAGAATATTTCCGTCCCGCTCAAAGGCAACCTGCAACTCAAGTGTATCCGTTTGTGTGAGCGAATTTGGGATCGCGAACTGATTGCCCGCGCCGAGGTTTACGGGGCTAAATTCCCGCTCCCCGTCCCTGAAGTTAAGCAGTAGGCCGCAATCCGCGCACTCCAAAGGTCTGGAAATTTTAAATTGCTTTGCATGATTGTCGTTCATGCTGCCCGCGCTGTTGGTTTCAGCCTCCAACAGCAGGCGCCCATCTTGAATTTTCAGCGTTATTTCGATGTTTTCCAAAGTGTCAGCGTCCTTTCTCAGCAAAGTTTACGCCATTATACCACACCAAAAACATATGCTCAATAGCAATTTTAAATTTCATTTATAATATGCAAACACTGGCATAAAAAAGCGGCACCCCGCAGGATGCCGCTCATTTTTGTCTTCTGTTCTACGTCGTCTGACTTCTTACAATATGCCGAGTGCGATTTTAACCATTTCCATAAAGCTGTTTTCACGCTCCTGCGCGGTTGTCTGCTCATGGGTTACAAGGCTGTCCGAGATAGTCAGCAGGCAGGCCGCGTTTTTGCCGGCGACTTTCGCGTTGTGAAAAAGGGCGCAGGCTTCCATCTCCACCGCGACGCAGCCTTTTTCGTCGCGTATGCGGTGCCAATAGGGGGGATTTTCCCCCTGCCAGGGCTGCCGGTAAAAAACGTCGCTGCTGTGGATTACCCCAAGACGGTATGGTATATTGAGCTTTTTGGCGCTTTCTTCCAGCATATCGTTGAGCTGCGGGCCGGGATATGTGAAAGCGTCTTCATACCCGCTCACGGTGTGGGCGTAGGAGCTTTCGCTCCACGCGCCGGAGGCCAGCACTACATCGTAGAGCTTGAGGTCGGGCAGGTAGGAGCCAGCCGAACCGACGCGGATTATGTTTTCCACGCCGTACTCGGCAAAAAGCTCATGGGAATAAATGCCTATGGAGGGCATACCCATTCCTGAACCCATAACGGAAACCGGCTTGCCCTGGTAAGTTCCGGTATAACCGAGCATACCGCGCACTTCGTTGAACAGGACGGGGCTGTAGAGGAAAGTTTCGGCGATTTTTTTGGCGCGCAGGGGATCGCCCGGCATAAGGACGGTTTTGGCGATCTGGCCGGGCTGTGCGCTTATATGAGGCGTAGGCATGTTAACGCAACTCCTTTTTGTTTTGATTCTAAATATAGTTTGAACTAAAAAAGTATAGTTGTCAAGCCCGCGGGCGTTTTCGAGGGTTGACACGCCGGATGTGGATGGAGTATAATAAATACATAGGGGCAAAACCTTAAACGGTTGCGCCGCCAAGATCACGTTAAAATAACCGTCAACTTGGTAGGGAGGCGGTTATTTTTTCGCGTTTTTTGAGGCTGCAAGCACGGCAAGTATAGCTACAATAGAAATTATAGTTATACAAAGCATGAAAGCGATCCCCATACGCCCACCCCCTTTCAAGAAACCTCGCGCAGGCGCGAAAAGAAAGGCGGCGGCAACAACCGTCCGGCATTAGCCGTTAGTAGCTTTGCCCTATGTATACCGGATCTCTCCGGCAATTATAATTATGCCATAAGTCGACAGCTTTTGCAACACAAATCGAACGCAAGTTCGCCACTGCTATTGCCTGCGTTTGCGCTCGTATGGGGCCTTAACGTCGGTGAGGCCCAAAAGGTAGTCAACGCTGGTTTTGTGAAACAGCGCAAGCTTAATAAGCAGCTCAATTGGAATCTCATGCACGCCTCTTTCATACTTTGAATATGTTGTTTGCGTGACATTAAGAACGTCTGCGATGTCTTTTTGCGATAAGTCCAAGTCTTCTCTTAAATCGCGTATGCGCTGGTACATATTCTCACCTCAGCACAATTCTAAAATAGTCGATTGTCGCATATTGATTTTTGCGCGACAATCGACTATAATTTTAGAAAAGCTTTGAATGTGCAGGTGAAAATAATGGCCGACTACAAAAAGATGTATCTGACTTTAGTGGATGAAGTGACTAAAACTATCGACAGCCTGACTGGCGCGCTGCAAAAAGCGGAAAATACTTACATCGAAAGCGATAACCCGCCCGAAATGATTCCCCACAAAAAAACGCAAAACGAAGCGGACGCTCAGTAAAGAGCGCCCGCTTCCCGATTTTTGGTTAGGGTAACCTCCGCGAAAGGTCTTTAAGATTCTTCGCTTGGCTCAGAATGACAATTTTACAAGATGTCTATTGCCTAAGTAGCGTAATTATCAAAGTACCCCGAGATCCAGACGACCGGCGTGCCTTTGTCCCCGCTGCCGGAAGTTAAATCGCACAGAGAGCCGATCAAATCGGTAAGCTGCCTTGGCGTTGTGCCCTGAGATTCCATAGCATCCAAAAGGCTGTCTTTGCCGTCTTTTTTGTTGCCGATATAAGTTTTCAGCGCGGTTTCCAACTCCGCGCCTTTGAGATGCCGGAACTGATTATCAGCAAGATATTTAAGCTTGATCTCATTGCCCGTTCCCGACAGCCCCGGCGTGTTGGCAAGCGAAACCACAGGGTCGGCCAGTTCCCAGATTTTGCCCCGCGGGTCTTTAAAAGCGCCGTCGCCGTAAACCAAAACCTCGATATGTTTCCCTGTTTTCTCCAGTAGCAGATCATGCAGCCTTTCCACAAAGCTTTTGCAGTTCCTTGGAAAAAGCTTAACGCTGTCCTCGGTGGCCTTGTTGGAGCCAAGCAGCCCGTATTCCTCATTGCAGCCGCTTCCTTTGACCGGCGCGTTTAAAATATCGCTGAGGGTAAGCACCCGGCGCGCGCCGGCTTCCCGCAAAACCCGCGCCGTGCGCTCGCGCGTGTGAATATCGCAGGCCAATACGTCCCCGGCATACTGAAGTATTGTTTTTGCGTTGTTGCTGAATATGATTTCGGCCTGACATCCGCAGGCCTCGATCAGCTCTTTGTAATAACTCACATAGTCCACCCCGGTAAAGGGATGACAAACGCTGCCGAATTTTTCGCGGTAAGATTTTTCATCCAGCGTATCCGTCCATGGGTTCAACCCCGATTCCTCAAAGGATTCCAAAGGAAAGATCGGGTTCCCGACTTCGTCGGCGGGGTAACTGAGCATAAGTACGATTTTTTTTACGCCCGTGGCAATGCCTTTAAGACAAACCGAAAACCGGTTCCGGCTGAGAATGGGAAAAATCACGCCCAGCGTATCGCAGCCAAACTTTGCGGCCACATCCTCAGCTATATCCCCCACAGAAGCGTAATTACCCTGTGCGCGCGCCAAAACGGCTTCGGTTACGCCCACAATGTCACTGTCCCTAAGAGGAACGCCCTCGCCCCCAGCGGCGGCGATAACGCTGTCGGCAACAATCGTGACCAAATCATCGCCCGCGCGTATCACAGGACAGCGCACCCCCCGGGAAACCGTACCGATCATCCTCATATCAAATCACCATTCTTTACTAAAGTATACACTGTTATTATATCGGCTAAGGCCCTGCTTTTCTTTGTTGAAAAAAGGAAAGCAGCAAAAGAAAAACTTTTAAACGGTTTTCTCAGGCGGATTTTAAACCACCCCGTCAAGCTGCGCTTGCCACCCCTCCAATGGAGGGGAATTTCTATCATCTTGAGCGCAGCAAAGGGTCTTAAAGATTCTTCGCCTGCTGCTCAGAATGACATGCGGGGGTTTATGTAAGAAGCCTATTGCAAAGACTTCTTTAGCTAGGTGCAGGGGCGCAGGCCCCTGCTGCTTAACTTTTAACTTCCAGAAGCTTGCGCATTTGTTCGAGGGCGGCTAGTCGGCGGTCGTTTTTCGTTTTCAGGATCGCTTTGATTTTTTTGTCTTCTGCGGTGGCTATACAGTTGTTGGCGCGCACAATATTTTCCATAGTCAGCGCCATGTTTCGCCGCACGCGGTCGGCTTGGCGTTCTGCAGGTGTGGTCATAAGGCAGGTCATCTCCCTTTTTTCAGTGAGTATGGTCAAAAAGGGGATGATTATGCAGGGAAGTTTTAATCCAGATATCTGTATACGGAGATTACCTTGCCCAGAATCTGCACTTCATCAAAAATCATGGGCGGGAAGGCGTCGTTTTCCGGTTGCAGGCGATGCCGGCCGTTTTCTTTGTAATAAGTCTTTACGGTGGTTTCATCATCTACCATGGCAACGACGATCTGGCCGTTTCGGGCTGTTGCGCTGCGCTCCACCACGACAATATCATCCGGCAGGATTGCGGCCCCCAACATGCTTTCTCCTTTTACGCGCAGGGCAAATACCTCCCGGCCCCGGATGATATCGGCGCTTACGGGGAGATAGCTTTCGATGTTTTCCAGCGCCAAAACGGGCAGCCCGGCGGAAACCGCGCCTACCAAGGGCACCGAAGCGCTTTTTTTGCCCGGAAGCTGAATGGCCCGGTTCAGCCCTTGAGCTATCAGGATCAGGCCTTTTTCTGCCAGCGCTTGAAGATCGCTGTGGACGGTGGAGGTGGATTTTATCCTCAAATCCTTGCATATTTCCCGCACGCTGGGAGTAAAGCCCGCTTCGATCCGCTCCACGATATAGTGATAGACGCGCTCTCTCCGGTTGATTACTTTTTCCATGGTACCTCCTTTGACAGAAGCCGGAAGTCAGAAGTGCGTTTAGGCAACGGATTCTGATCTCTCTTACGATTTCCGATTTGACGCAAATATTTCCCGTCACAAAATATAGAACGTTTAGTTGTTGTTTGTTTACAGCGCTGTAACAACTCTGCCAGAATTATTCTATATAATTAAAATACACCAAAAACGAGCCGCAACGTTTCTTGGTAATACTCCACCCTCCTCAAAAACACACCTCAAACAAACCGGTAACGCCGCTGTGTGCTTGACACACAGCGGCGTTACGTTGTGTGCATGAGTAGTAGTTGGAAAATAGTAGTAGCCTTCTTTTGGAGCGTAGCACATCTTATCCGCCAGAGGCTCCTCGCAATCAAGCACAAGCAGTTTGCCGGGCTTTACCCCGGCAAACCGCGGTAGGGTAGCCGGGTGGTGCAACCACCAGCGCAACGCAATAACGTATGGTGGCAGGAGCGACGCAGCCGCTATCGGATCATACAAACGATTGAGAAAACCTCTCAAAAGTTTTTGAAGATTCTCAAGAAACTTTTTTCAAAAAGTTTCTTGAACGGCAACTATACAAGCAGCCCAACCTTTTTGTAAACCTTTTGCAAAGTGCGCGTGCCGATCTCTAGCGCCCGCTGTGCGCCTGCCTTATACACTTGGGTAAGGTAGGCTTTGTCGGCCGAGATTCTCGCGTATTCTTCCTGCACCGGCTGCAAATGCTGCGCAACGGCCTCGCCAACAGCTTGCTTGAAATCGCCGTAGCCTTTGCCCGTGAACTGCTTTTCAGCCTCCGGGAGGGTGGTTCCGGTGACGGCGCAGTAGATGGCAAGCAGATTATTCACGCCGTCTTTGCCTTCCCGGTAGACGATTTCAGTTTCCGAGTCGGTAACGGCGCTTTTGAATTTTTTCACGATGGTTTCCGGTTTATCCAGAATTGAGATATAACTTTTGGCGTTGGTATCCGACTTCGACATCTTTTTTACGGGGTCTTGAAGGCTCATCACCCGCCCTACATCCTTGGGGATATAGGGTTCGGGCACGGAAAAGGTGTCGCCGTAAATGTTGTTGAAACGGATCGCGGTGTTCCGGCTGAGTTCCAGGTGCTGCTTCTGGTCGGCGCCGACGGGAACCAGATCCGCCTGATAGAGCAGTATATCCGCCGCCATAAGCGCGGGATAAGTGAACAGCCCGGCGTTTATGTTGTCCGGATGCGTGGCGCTTTTATCTTTGAATTGTGTCATACGGCTGAGTTCACCGTAAGGGATATAACAATTGAGCAGCCAGCTCATCTCCGCGTGGGTGTGCGCATGGCTTTGCACAAAAAGCACGCTCTTTTCCGGGTCGATGCCGACAGCCAGCAGCAGGGCCAGCGCCCTCAGGGTGTTTTCGCGCAGCTCCTTTGGTTCCTGCCTAACGGTGAGGGAGTGCAGGTCAACCACACAGTATATGCACCGGAAATCGTCCTGCATGTTTACCCAGTTAGTAAGCGCGCCCAGATAATTGCCCAGAGTAAAGGTTCCGGTGGGCTGAATGCCGGAAAATATGATCTTTTTTTGATCGCTGTTCAAGATGCGTCAATCTCCTTTGCTACTGATTACAATAAAATTCAATTTGCTGCAAACTGCAAGACCACCCCGTCAAGCTGCGCTTGCCACCCCTCCAAAGGAGGGGAATTTGCCCGCCTTAGCCCCATTCCCCTCCTTGGAGGGGTGCCCGAAGGGCGGGGTGGTTGAGGATTTGCAGAGGTCTATTGCCTTATAGGCTGCCAAAAACTTCCCCGATCGCGCGCATTGCATAAGTAATTTGCTCCTCGGACGCCCCGGCAAACGTCATGCGGAAATTCGGCCCCGGCCTCTGGTCGGCAAAAAATCCGCTGCCGGGCACCACCACTACCTTTTTTACTTCCACCAGCCGCATGACAAAATCCCTCGCGTCCTCCACACCGTGGAGGGTAGCCCAGACAAACAACCCGCCGGAGGGCCGCGAAAAACTTATCCGGTCAGCCGGAAGCTTCTCCAATTCATCAACCATGACCGCGCACTTGCGCCCGTAGATGCCGGCGATCTCACGCAGATGCCCGGCCATATCGCGCTGCGTCAGGAAGTTGTAGCAAAGCAGTTGTGAAAGCGTCCCGGTGTGAACGTCGGCGCACTGTTTTGCTACGGTAAGTTTGCCCGCAAGCTCTTTGGGAAAGGACATATACCCCACCCGGATCCCCGCCGCCAACACCTTGGAAAATGACCGCGCATAAAGCACAATGCCGTCCGTGTCCATTGTCTTGATCGCGGGAACAGCCTCCCCCGCAAAGCGCAGATCGCCGTAAGGGTCGTCCTCCAAAATCGGAACGCCGTACTTTTTGGCAAGCTCATAACAAATTTTGCGCTTTTCAAGCGACATTGTATACCCGGTCGGGTTCTGGAAGTTTGGAATAAGATATATAAAACGAACGTTTTTATGCTCTTTCAAAGCCTGCTCAAGCAGCCCGACGTCGATGCCGTCCTCCTGCATGGGAACACCCACAAGATCTACGCCGAAAGAGCGAAAAGCGTTCATAGCACCGGTAAAGGACGGAGCCTCGCAGATTACGACGTCGCCCTCGTCGCAAAGCACACGGCAGGCAAGATCCATGCACTGCTGTGACCCTGACGTCACGATTATGTCGTCGCGGGCTTCATCAAAGCAGCCGTACTCCTCCCGCAAGTAAACTTTCAGCCTCTCCCGCAAAGGGGCATATCCTTCGCTTATTCCGTATCCCAATGACTTTTGGACGTCCTGCGCGCCCATGATCTCGCTCATGATTTCGCGCATAGCTTCGACCGGCAGCGCCTCCGGCGCCGGATTACCCGCCGTCAATGAAATAATCCCGGGTTCAGACGCGTATTTGAAGAATTCCCGTATGGCGGAAGGCTGCACGCCCCTCATTTTCTTTGAGATGTAAAATTCCATTGTCGCACAATTGGGGGCTTGCCCCGAACCTCCATAAAGAATCTTCAAAAACGTTTAAAAACCTTTGTTTGTTTTATAATAGCATGTTTATGGGATATTTGCAACCATAACCCGAACAATTCCGTTTAAATCCTTGACGGCCCTTATATCCGCATAGCCATAAGAGGCTAAAATCTCCGCAACTCTTTCCTGCTGCCCCGCGCCGATTTCCAGCAGCAAGACACCGCCAGGCGCAAACTGACCCCTATAGAGGCGAGCAATCTCCCGAAAAAAAGTCAAGCCGTCCTCTCCGCCATCCAGCGCCATAACAGGCTCATGGCTCACCTCCGCCTGAAGCCCAGCAATGTCCCCTTTTGGGATATACGGCGGATTGGAAACGATCATATCAACAGGAGCAGGGTGCTTATAATCGCGCAGATCGCCGTGGATCGGCGTTACATCAACGCCATTAAGAGCGATGTTTTTTTCAAGGTAAAGATACGCTTTTTGTGAAAATTCAAGCGCGGTGACATTCGCGCCCGGAAAATTAAACTTGACGGCTATGGCTATACAACCGCTGCCGCTGCAAATATCCAGCACTTCGGGGTTTGCTTTGCCGCCTCTTTTAAGGATACCCAAGGCTGTATCCACTAAAGTTTCGGTGTCTTGCCGCGGGATGAGAACTCCCGGGCCTACCTGCAACGGCAGCCCGTAGAATTCCCATTCCCCCAGCAGATATTGAAGCGGGTAACCGTCTGCGCGCGCCTCCAGCAAAAGAGTAAGCTCACGCTCCATAGCGGGGGCGGCGGGCGCATCCAAATCAAAGACGGGCGATATTCCTGTCACAAAACGGAAAAGTTCCCCGGCTTCAAAAGAAGACGGGGCGTCCTGTAATGCTTTGCGGTATAAGTCTTTTAAGCTTGGCATGTAGTATCCTCAACAGGGCGCGATAATGTAAAAACTGTCATTCTGAGCGCAGCGAAGAATCTTTAAGATCCTTCGCTGCGCTCAGGATGACAAACGAAGAGCTAAGGGTGAAATGCTACCAATTTCCATTTTCCAACTACCATGCATCCGCTCCGCTTTCTTTGGGGATAACCACCTGCATGGCCGCGATTGCTATTTCGATCTGGCCGTCGTCGGGTTCGTAAGACGTCAGGCGCTGGAGCCACCGGCCCGGCGCGGAGATCAGCCGGGTAAAAATATTATCGTATCTTCCCGCCAGCTTGATGATTTCGTAGGCAATGCCTATCACCACCGGCAAAAGCGCCGTGCGAACCAGTACGCGGGCAAGCACGCTCTCCCATTGAATGACTGAAAATATCAAAATCGAAATCACCAGCACAATGACAAGAAAGCTTGTGCCGCAGCGGGAATGAAACCGTGATTTAGTGCGGATGTTTTCCAAGGTCAGAGGCTCGCCCGCTTCATAGCAAGCGATGGTTTTGTGTTCCGCGCCGTGGTACTCGAAAACTCTGCGGATATCTTTCATTCTGGAAACCAGCAGGACATACAGAACAAAAAGCGTGATCCTGATAACGCCTTCAACCAAGGCCCTGGATGTGGGATTAAAATTAATATGGCCAACGCGGGAAATAAGCCCCGCAAGAAACAGCGGCAAAACGACAAATAATCCAACAGAAAAAATGACGGCCACCACCATTGAGAGCCCGGCAAGCACCTTGCCGAATTTATCCCCCAGTTTTTCGGACATCCATTTTTCAAAGCGGGAAGGTTCTTCTTCCTCAAGCATACCCGACTTTTCGGCACTTGTCATCATGCATTTGTACCCAACGCGCATTGAACCGACCATATTGAAAATCCCGCGGATGAACGGAGTTTTGTAGAACCATTTGCCGCTGCCGAATGGGGTATCCCACTCCTCCACATCGACACTGCCGTCCGGCAGCCGTATAGCCATCGCCGACTTTTTAGGCCCGCGCATCATGATCCCCTCAATAAGGGCCTGCCCGCCTATGGATGTTTTAAAATCTTTTTTCATTAAGACCTTGGGAGCTTCGCCCCCAACCTCCCTTTTTAATGTAAAACCGTCAGCCATCGGTTGTAATAGGAAGCGTAACAGTTACCGTTGTTCCTTCTCCATAGAAAGAATCAATCTCCAGCGTCCCGTTGTGTCGGACAATGATCTCCTCCGCCACCGCAAGCCCTATGCCGGAACCCCGCCTAGTC
>Ga0123355_10001434_pt1 | contig 33172 bp, 27 predicted proteins | sample TergutEmb28metaG_3_FD_89872 | JGI IMG/M metagenome (GOLD analysis project Ga0123355, IMG submission 89872) | Embiratermes neotenicus P1 segment gut microbial communities from Petit-Saut dam, French Guiana - Emb289 P1 | ecosystem: Host-associated > Arthropoda: Insects > Digestive system > Gut ...
ATGTCGGGAGAAATCGCCAACATAAGATTTTCCTTATCGAACACACAATATGAACACAAATGAAGTTGTACCATAAACTCCTTTTTTGCATATTATGGATTAGCATATATCACTGACTATGCTACAAAAATCCATAATAAAGGAGATAGATTGATATGCCAAATCCAGATAAAACACCCGTTGATGTGCAGATGATCATGTCTGTAGTCGCAAAAGGCGCCCAACTTACTGCTGGCCTATTTACAGTAGGAATATTAGACGATGAAGGCACAGATTTGTATACCGCCACCAACGAAGCAAGCGGGCTCGTTACTTTTCCTGCCGTGCGCTTTTCGGATATAGGGACATTCCACTATACGGCAAGAATAATTTCATTATCTACCGACTGGAACATTGACCCTACAGAATGGCCCATTCACATTGATGTAATCGAGTCAAATGATGTGCTCCATGCCACCGTAACATACCCCAATGGCGTACCCAAGTTTGTAAACACGGTTCGCGGTGCTGTTTGCGAAGGCCCATTTGAGTTTCCAGAACTGATTTATAATACTCCCGGCACCTATGAATATACCTTAGAAGAAATGACCCCCTCAGGTGATGGCTGGATTACAGATGACAAAGTCGTAACTGTAATTGTAACTGTTGTAGACGACGGGCATGGGCACTTGGTTGCCACAGTTAGCTACCCAGATGGGTTCCCAACCTTTACAAATACTTACCATTCAAACCCTGCGCGCGTTGTAATAAGCGGATGCAAGATTGCCATTGGCGCGCCGCTTCCTGCCGGCAAGTTCGTATTTGGCCTATTTGACCATGAAGGCAAACTGATTTCATCTGTCACCAATGACTCTTTATATGAAGAAACACCGTAAGACGAATAATGCATGAAGGCAAAAGTGCCGGTGTGTAGTTTACATCGGCACTTTTGCTACTTTTTCAGGAGGGATTTAAATGGGACATAGCTATAATATAAATTTTCCCCAACTTACATTTACATCTCCGGGTGTATATTCATATACCGTAAAAGAACTTACACCCTCTAGCGAAAGGTGGACAACGGATAACCGGGTTTATCGAGTCACTATAACGGTAACAAAAAATGGAGATGGAACACTTTCCGCATCTGTGGATTATCCCGACGGCTTCCCCAGGTTTGTTAATGAATATAATGATTGCCCACCACCGCCGCCCTGTAATATATGCAAATACTTTGATTGCCTGCCGTTTCCTATGTTTTGGTTTGCGCCGCCACAAAAACCAGAGTTTATGGAGCTTATGGCATCAACACCTGATGTATTCCACAGGTGGGAAGGTTTGCTAAAAAGTTTTAGTGAAGGTTATTGGAGGGATTGATTGTGGCAAAGTTTGTGGAAGTAACACTTTTTGAACTAACAGTTGGCGGCGCCCCCATTGACACAGTGGGGAATATGATGTTTTTAACACTGCGAGTTGAGTATGCAGGAGGTTTAGGCGGTATCCATGCTGGTGATATCATCCAAATTGAGATTGATAACGCTGCCAATGATATACTTAAATTTGTTGGGTTTGGACACACCGTAATCAACATTTATGGTGATGGTTTAATTGGAAAGGTAGGTACACGCACCTACAGGAATGACACAAATGGCAATTACTATCTGGAAGTCTTGTTTGACGATGGTTACAATAACTATTTCGGAGGCGATCAGCCCGACAACATTACAGGCTGGCTAGAATCGTCTGTGTATATCGAGTACAAGAAAGAAGTTATCCCACCGGGTACAAACCGGGATATTGAGATATACATCAACGGCGTGAAAATACCCAAAAACGTAATTGTAAACCCAGGCGGAGGTACCGGGCCAGAGCCCATAGACTATCCAGGTTCCATCGTAGCAAAGAGCTGGCGATACGGCGACCATAGCGGCAACTTGTGGGACGCACCAGAATATCCAGACAATGACATAAGTAATTTCGATTTAATGCGATGGAATTTGCTTGTCGGGTATCAAAATTTAACATGGAGAGATTTAAGAGGCAGCGGAGGAGAGAGTTATTTTACAACACCAACCTCCCTGCAATACTCAAACAATAACCCAACAGGTGCGCGATACCAGAGTGCCAACGAACCATATCTTGAGCCATACGCAAATCAATCTGGATATCCGATAGATTCGCCATATCTGTATTATAACGTAGAAGTGGATGATTATTTGGCTATTGGATTGCACAATGGTGTTATTTGCAGCGCCCACGATTACTTGCGGGAATCCCTTCGTATTATTAGGGTTCTTGGTAGGGAAGAAAACAATAGTTGGTGGGGGAAAGGTGCTTTTCGAGTATTGGCAGATAGCAATTTTCTTGTCCCAGCACCTGATGAGCCTATCGACCGATATTTGACAGAGCTTCTTTTTAAAGGGTACCGAGGCCTTACCATAGATGAATTTTTAGCTCAAATGCACAGGGAGGGGCAGCTACTGGATAAACACTCTGCCGATGATATTTTGGTATTTGATTATGTAGCAAACTCAGAAGCACCCTTTTCAGATCCGACGGATACTAATAAAATTGCGCACTTTAATCTGCAATTGGGTGATTTTTATTTTGATGATACCAACGCTGTTGTAGACTTGGTGGGCGCGGATAACAGTACAATGTTTTCCAATGTTCCTGCAAAAAATCTGCCTTATGCCTACTGGATTTATTACGACACAGAGGCAAAAGAAGCCATATTGGATGGGGATTATTTTTACTATGTCAATGCCGCCACATTCAGATATAGCGGTCAAAAAACAAGCATCGATAATACAAGCCTGTGGGTAAAAATAGAAGATGCAAGCGGCGGAAGCGGACGCCATTTAGAGCTACGCATACGAAAAGTTGATGAAAATAATGCGCCCCTGCAAGGCATTAAGTTTATCCTAACCCAGGTGGATGTAGACCCTCCAAGAGCAAGAGAGGTAATAACAACAATTAACGGAACCGCATCTTTTACCTTAGGCCTAGGCCGGTTTACTTTAGTTGAAGAAGTTCCTCCGGGGAGCAATATAAAGCCCATTGCGCCAATGTATTTCACGATAAACACTACAGATGTGCTTGTAAATCTCAAAGATTTATTGGCAGGGACTGGATACGCAAATTATGATGACCTTGATTATGATGGAAGTGTTAACGGGATTATAAACAGGCAATCATCACCTTTTGTTGAGCTAATTTTGACCGGTAGAAAATACGCGATAGGGAAGCCGGTAAAAGGCGGAGAATTTCATTTTACTGTTTCTGAAGGCGATGAGGTTGTTGCCACTGGGGTAAATACAGCAGAGGGGGATATTATTTTCAGCAAGATTACGTATACACAACCGGGAGTTCATGTATACGAAATGAAGGAAGATTGATTTTTCAAAACTGCTTAGTCTTTGCTAGGCAAAACGTATAAAAAACCGCCCGCTGAGGTTAAACCTTGGCGGGCGTTTTTTATTCCCCGCAACCAAACCCCATATTTGGGGTTATCATATACATAGCACATCCAAAGGGGGCGTTCCAAATACAAGACCCAAATATATTAGAACTATTCCACACAAGAGACGAATCCGCCCTAGCAGCAACAAAGCAAAAATATGGAAGGAGCTTGCATAAAGTGGCCTATAATATCCTAATGGACAATCATGACGCAGAAGAATGCGTAAACGACACCCTTCACCGGGCATGGGAGGCAATCCCCCCAAAGCGGCCCGAGTACTTAGGGGCATATCTATCAAAAATAACCCGCAATCTATCCCTAAAACGCTGGCGAGCCGCAAGCGCACAAAAGCGAGGTGGCAGCAATGCCGACCTAATGCTAAGCGAGCTACGGGACACTGTCCCCCAATCCCAAACAGTAGAAAGCACCTTCGAGTACACCCAAACCGTAAAAGCCATAAACGACTGCTTACGAGGTATGGATGCAACCAACAGAGTAGTATTTGTAAGAAGATATTTCTTTGGAGACAGCATTACAGACCTATGCCGCCAATTTAAAGCAAGCGAAAGCAAAATAAAATCCATGCTATTTCGCACCCGCCAAAAGCTAAAGGCCTATCTGGAAAAAGAAGGGGTGGTAATATGACCGATAACCAAGGCAAGGGAATACAATACCCCAATAAAACAGAAAAATTGCTGGCCTGCCTAGAGGCCATAGATGATGACATCATAGATGAAGCAGCCCAAGCTGTAAGCAATGCTTCATATAAAAAGACAAAGCCCTATTGGCTGACATGGGGCAATGTTGCCGCAGTGTTTATAGGGGCAGTGGCGGTGTCCTGTGTGCTTATGCTGGCCTTTTGGTTAAGTAGTGCTGGGATGGGAGAAGTACCCGCTGACAGCGGCAACGGTGGCAGCGGGTATCACACAAATGGAAACGGAGATAATGGGTACAACGAAAACGGCACCAATGGGCAACCACCATCACCAACCCCAGACTCCAGTATCCAAGCATCATTGCTGCCCTTACCTATCATTCACGATACATGGGATGTAACAATTTTGGAAGCGGGCCGCACACATATGACCATCAACAACCCATGGCATGATGCCGGGCATATAGAAAGTCTTCCAGTATTCCTATCCGTACTTGAGCGCGACTTTGGCGATGCAGAGCAAGGGGTGCAATATACATCAAACCTATCAGATGAGGACTGGGAATGGTGGGAGCGAGAGATATTGTACATGGCATCATGGATAGCCATTTTTTCGGGTATTTCTACAGAAGACGCAGAATCCAGAAGGCCGAATAATATGTTTATGGAATTTATCCCACAGGGCCTTGATGTGTTTATGCATATGGACTTGGTAAGTTCTGTTATGCATTTATCATTCCCCGACAATACGGTAGCGCTCCCTGCGGGTGCATCCTTTTCCGAGGCTGCCCCCCAGGAAGAAATACAAGCCGCTATTGAGTATTTGGCAGAGCTATTTGCTTTTGCCATCCAACTAGATACCCCCACTTTGGCTCAGCCAGAAATTGCCCTTGATATGGGCGGGCCACGGTCATTTTACCGGCAGCGGTTCTTTGATGCAGGGGGCAGCCCTCTTGATGCAATACTGGCATTTAACTTCCAGTGGGTTGAGGTCATAACCTTCCACCCAGATATGCCACAGTGGATGCATGTTTCTACATTCCCTCAAGGTAGATACGACTCCCTTCAAATGGGTAGCTTCCCCATTATTACAGCAGAAGAAGCTCGTGAGATGCTTTTGCAGGGGTATTTTATTTCCCAGCGCTTAGATACCCAGTGGCCAGGACGCGAGCTTGCGCTTACCGCCTCAGTAGAGCTGGTTTATCACAATAGCCATGGAATAGGGCCGATAATGCCCTTCTACCGCTTCCTGATAGAAACTGACTTGCCCCTATGGATGGCAAACGAACCCGGAGATTGGCAAGCCTTTGCCAGATACTACGTCCCTGCGGTACACAGAGACTATCTGGAGCCAATGACCCGCCGCCAAACCCCAGAGCCACTGGAGGCACCCGCTGGCCCTAGAGCACTGCCACCAAGTATTTTTAGATATACTCAATCCTTGTCCGAGGATTTATGGGTGCCATTACGCTTAGAGCGCCACCAGGTAGAAGAGCTATGGCAGGAAGTTTTAAACGACATAGGCCCCCTTGCGCCCAATGAAGGCTATCAGTTCCGAACTGCCTGCGGCCTATACGCCATGATTGCCGGTACCCGTACACTCGCCAGCAGAGAAGAGCTGCTGCGGTACTATCCCGGCCTAGATTTACCCGAAAGGGTAGGGGACTTTACCCTAAGAGAGATTTATGTAAACGACAGGTCAGACTTTATGATAATCTTCAACCGGCCAATGTCCACTTACTTCCCAATGCCTGCGGTTATGGCAACACCCGCTAATCATGGGAACCCGCCGCCACCAACAGATGTAGCCGCACCAATAGGGGAAATATTTATACGGGCTATGTCAATAGAAGACACCAGCATCGCATCCGCGTTTTACGCAGTATATGAACACCCAAGTGGGATAGCGGTAGGTCTTGGGGTGTCGAGTCTGTTTTTTGACTTGCTCTCTGGCATACGTGAGCCTTATACGGTTTTAGATATGGGTGAGTATGGGTTGATTTACTTCCCGTCAGGGGGCGAAGCCTATTACAATAACCTTTATTATAAGGCTATGTTTGAATATACCGACCCTTGGCTTGGGTTTGGGATTGAATTATGGTTTCATCATGGGTCTATTGATGGACGGTTCAACTATCTTGATATGCGGTATAGCTATGACCGGGTTAGCACTTTGTTTACGCCTGTGTCGCGGGGGGACTTGGAGGAGCTGGTGCGGGTGTTTAACCCTAGGGCTTTGGCTTGGGAGTATCAGTGGGGTTTGATGTCTTGGCAGTAGGTGTGTAGAAATAATCCGACCCCTTTCGAAGAGATATCTCGAAAGGGGTCGGATTCGACTAACAAGGGTATCGCCTTTATCCAAAAAAACGAGTCAACGGGTCGGCATATTCACACATCAATGTGTAACAGCATTAATATCCCGCCGCCCATAAAAGTAGAACCCAGCCAAGGTAAAGGCAGCAGCAACAACAACCTTAACTCCCATGGCCACAATATTTAGGCTCTCCCCATATGCCAGGGGCAACTGAGTAACAAAGGCAAAGGGCGAGAGATAAGCCACCCACTCAGGGAAAATTCCAAAGCCTTGGCCAAAGAAGAGGACCATAAAGCTATAGGCAAAATACGCCCATATTATTCCAGTGGCCTTGGGCCATAGCCCTATTAGCAAAACAGCAACCCCAACCTTTACCCAAATGGCCGGTACATAAACCAAGGCAGCCTGCAATGCAAAGCCAAGGGGGAAATCCCCAATATCATAAAGCACCCCTGCCGCAGCGGCATACATACCTAAAGCAGAAGCCAGTTGTATCAATACCGCCATCCCAAAGGCAATAGCCACAAAGCCGGCCAAATAGCTGCTCCTTTTTGCGGGGGTGGCAAGTACTAGCTCTGCCCGGATATCTGCCTCTTCCCGCTTAGCCTTTAGGGCAAACAGCACCGCAGGTACAGTCACAAACATACCCATAATTAGGTTAATCATGGCCGAGAAAAGCTGGGGAATAGAAAACCCAGCCCCGGACACAGCCGCCCGCATAGCATTTACGGTTTCCTCGGTGGTAAGACCCTCTAAAAATTCTATAGCAAAGGGGCCAAGTATTAGCTGCTGATACATCTCGTTGGTGGCGATAAATTCGTCAAGCTCCCCAAGGACGGTGCCATAGGACGCGCCCAGCACAAACATGCTAATGAGCCATACAATAATACTGGTCTTAAGCAATTTGAAAGCCAGCCCCTGTGGTGAGCTCACAAGAAAAGACCCATGGGCCCGGCCGGGCTTTGCGGGAACCATACCTTGGTCAATATCCCGGATAGATGTAAAATGGAAGGCGATAGCCGAGACCACCAAGGCAATAGCCAGCATTATCAAGATTGGCCACCAATAATTGCCTGCATAAGCCGCCGTCCTCAGCGGCAAGCCCATGGGGCTAATAAGAGCTAAAATCTCCATATCCGGGTTCATATCCCCTGGGGCCCGTAGCATGAAGAATATCCCAAGGGCCAAAAACGAATAGCCCATAGCAGTGCGGGAGCTTGCGGATAACTGGCTAAACAATGCAGTAAAGGCAGCAAAAACCAAGCCTGTCACCGCCAATGTAGCCCCCCATAGCATTGAGCCATTAAAGCACATGCCCGTGTCTTCCAAAGCAATACCAAAGCCATACATACCAAGGGCCACAAACAGCATCAGCAAGACATTTACAATTGCTGCTGTAATAAGTGCCGCCCCAAGGTTTGTAAGCCGCCCAACAGGGAGAGAACGCAGTACTTCCAAGCGGCCCTTTTCTTCGTCGGTACGGGTGAGACGTACCACTAGGAAAATATTCATCAGGCCTACGGTTAGGGCAGTAAACAGCATCATAAAGTTGGTGTACAGGGCACCGTAGGTTCCGTATTCCCCAAAGGCAGGGCCTATCATGCTAACCATTGCCGGCATTGAGAGGGCTTCTAGTATAGTGAAGCGCTCTTCCGCTGGAAGTGCATGGTACATACCTGGGACTAGAAGTACTACAATCCCGCCTAAAATTAGTATCCACAGTAGGGTATTTATCCGCTCCCGCCTCAACATGAAACGAGTGAGGAGAGCGGTATTTTCAAAGTTTGCGCTCATTTCTAGGCTCCTTCCTTGTGGTCGCTTACGTCCTTTTTGTAATGTTGCATGAAGAGTTCTTCTAGGGATGGTGGCGTGCTTTCTAATTTTATTATCCCAAACTGGTTAAGGTGGCTGATAATTGGCCCCATTTTGCTGGTGTCTACATAGAAATGCAGGCCATAGGATTCTTTGGCTATGTCGTGAACCCCTTCTAGTTTATCTAGGCCTTCGATGGTTTTTTCCGTAGTTACAGTCATGGCGTAGCGGGTTAGGTGGCGTAAATCGTCTAGGGTGCCGGTTTGAACCAGCTCTCCTTCCCGGATAATGCCTACCCTGTCGCAGAGCCTTTCTACCTCTGACATAATATGGCTTGACAGGAATACGCCCTTGCCTTTGTTTTTCTGCTCCATAACACAGTCTTGGAAGACCTGCTCCATCAGTGGGTCTAGGCCGCTTGTTGGCTCGTCTAGGATATAAAGGTCTACATCGGAGGCAAAGGCCGCTACAAGGGCCACTTTTTGGCGGTTGCCCTTTGAGTAGGTGCGACATTTCTTGGTTGGGTCTAGGTTAAAGTCCCGGATTAGGCGCTGGCGCAGGGCCTTGTCATGGGAACCGCGCAGCCTTACAAACAGGTCTATGACCTCGCCACCTGTTAGATTGGGCCACAGGTTTACATCGCCGGGTACATAGGCTATGCGCTTGTGGATTTCTACCGCGTCTTTCCATGCGTCTTTTCCAAATACCTTGGCCTGGCCACCCGAGGCTTGAAGTATACCTAAAAGCACCCTAATAGTTGTGGATTTGCCTGCGCCATTTGGGCCAATGTAGGCAAATACTTCCCCTTCGGCTATTTCCAGATTAATGCCTTTAAGGGCCTGGAATTTTCCGAAATACTTGTCTAGGTTCTTGATGTCTACGCTTAGGTTCATGTTAGTCCTCCTTATAAAAGCATTGCCGTAGTACGGCCAATATTGTTTGAAATTCCTCCAGATACTTATCGTAATTTTCCCTGGCTGATGCCCCTGGGTTGTCTCCGGCCTCCATTACCTTTGCATGGGCGTAGCCGCTCATTGCCCAGCCTATGATGTTCATCGCTGCTTGCTTGTCTATGTCGTCTCTAAAAAGGGAGGTGTCGGCGTGGGCGTAAATGCCTTCTATTACTGACGATGACATGCTTGTAAACCGGGCTAGATTACCTTCTACCATTCCATTTTCGGTTTTTTCTTCTACATATGCCTTGGTCAGGAAGTCGAAGATAGCGGGGAAGCGCTGGGACAAGTCTTTTTTTAGCAAGGATGACTGCCATATGCTGTCTAGGATGTCTGGTTGGTGGATGTTTACCAGGTCTAGGTATTCTTTTTTTACTGTGTCTATTGCGTAATCAATTGTAAAGTTGTATAGCTTCTCCTTGGTTCCAAAATAGTGGAATAGTAGGCCCTTGGATATACCTGCCTCCCGGACAATGTTATCTGTTGAGGCCTTTTTATAGCCGTTTAAAAACTCTGTCATGGCGGCACTTAGTATTCGCTCTCGCTTTTCTTCATCAAGGGTTAGGAATTTTTCATGTTCTCCTGCAATCATTAAACCACTCTCCTTTGGGTTTGTGTCTTGTTGAGTCATGTAAAAATATATTGACTGACTCGATGGGTCAATTATATTATGGCTGACTGGATAAGTCAATAGGGTTTTAATAAAAATTTCCTTGTAGTAAAAAATAATCATTTATTGTTATAATGTGGCATTGATAGAAGGAGGTAAAACATGAATACAGACATCAGCGATGCCCAAGCAAAAACCGCATTACAGGAAAAAGAGCGCCAGGCAGAGATATTGTTAGCAAATAAGGCGCAAACCAAATTAACACTCAACAAAGCAGAGCAATTACTTAGTAAGCTAAGGACAAAGCCCGTAATAAACAAGCTTGTAGACGACATTGAAACCTCTATAGCCCTAGTAAACGACTATATTTACAAGCGATATCGCAACGTTCCAACGCCGATAGTAGTATCAACCTTGGCCGGCCTTCTTTACATTATTTCGCCAATTGACCTAATCCCAGACTTTATCCCAGGTATTGGCTATGTTGATGATGCCATCGTGTTTACCTTGGTACTTAATACCGGTTTGTCAGGGGCTTTGAAAAAATACCGCCAGTGGAATAAAATGCAAAAAGGTGAACCTATCTATAATCCCATATGGTCAGACTTAGAGGAGTAGGGCAACCATGAAAATCACAGACGAAGCAAGAAAAATAAAAGCCGAAAAGGATAGGGCCTTCTCTGATATCGTAAGCCACCTAGAAAACCTAGGCCACGAGAGCATACGAATAGGCCAACAATTTGAAAATATCGGAGAACTCATTACAGACATAGATAAAGATTTCTCAAAAGCTACAGGGATAATCAATAAAAAGGACTTAACCCTTCTCTTTGTTGCAACAGGCCTTCTGTGCGCAAAATGGCTAATTATGGGGCAATTTATGCCACTTGATTTTGACTTTAAGCATGACCCAGGCGCCCGCGACCGTGTAGAGCATGATGAGGGCGACGACATAGCCGAGGAAAAAAGAAAAAAAGATAAGAGATTTGAAGACATAAAAGACGAAAGCAAAAATTATTCCGAAGAAGGGTATCGCACAGTAGGGCAAATTATATTTAGGCCTGTGCCCTACGACGCAACACAAAAAACCACCATGGACGATATCCTTAAAAATATTGATGCCAATGTGCATATGGCTGTGCCAGGAGACTTAGGCGGCAAAAGCAAGCGCTGGCTTACATATGGCCATGACCCGATTTTGGGCTGGTTGTTTGGCACAGTAAATATCATGACCCGAAGTGTTACATTCAAGCCAACCGGCGATACCCACAAAGTTACGGAGAAGGGCATTAAGGTAATAACCGACGAGCTGACAACCTTCCCACAAGAATGCTATCACGCATTTCAAAGCTATAAGGAAGACGATAGGCGGTTGGCAGCCGCAGTCTTTAAGCAAGGCCTTCATTTGCAAGCGGATAAATACACCAAGATAGGCCTGCCAATTCCCCTTATCCCATTGGAAAAGGCAATAGAGCTACTTGAAAAAGGCTGGAACTCCGTAGAGGCCGCCGAGGCAATAAAGAAAGTGCTAAAAAAGATAGGCAAAAACGCCGCAATTATAGGGTTGCAATTTGCCATCTCATTTATAATCAACCAAATAATCAAGGCAATCCATCTCTTGCTTTACGACGAAGCAAAGGACGGGGATATCCGCCTATACCAAGTAAGAACCCGCAAAATCCTTCTTACCGCAAACTGCATATCCAGTGCGTCCAATATCTTAGTAAGCGCAGGCATTGGCTTTGCCACCCAAAACCCCCTAGAAGGCGCAAAGAGGCTAGATATAGGCGGGTTTATAGAAACAATCCACAGGCTGGTAGTTGATACAAGGTTTATAGCAGCAATTAAGCGGGAGTATGTGCAAGAAAAGCTGTACGAACGGATATATGACAGCGATTTTAACTGGCTGTACCAATAGTACCAGCATCCGGTTTTGATACTTTTGCCAAACCTTTTTTGGCCTTGTTTTAGGGGGAAAATCCTCGATATTCTCCAATTTCAGCGATTTTTTATGAGGAAATATGCTAACCAGTTTTGTCAATTTGGTCAAACCTTTTCACACGTTAATCTAATTTAGGTAATATTGCACAATGATATTAATAAAAACAATTTTTCACACAGAGACACAGAGAACACAGAGATAAAAGGCAATAAATTTAGAAAAAAGACTGTTTTGCTCTGTGCACTCTGTGACTCTGTGAGAAAATCATTTGTGCAGTTTTACCCAAATTAGATTGACGTGAACCTTTTCATGCTTGGTTGATGAAATCGGACATTAATGGTCTGTAAGGAGGCAATAAAATGAACAAAAACTACCGCAAAGGCGCCGAAGACGTAGGCAAGATAGCCGCCAAAGGCTTTAACATGATAGGCAAGGAGATACTAGGCCATGCCGGAGAGCTTAAAAATTTCGGCAAGCTACAAGACCAATTTGAAAACAAAGTGCTAGATATAATAGACGATGTAGATATCAGGCTGCGGTATAAAGAGCACGGGTTTGCCCCCGTTGACTACTCTGTAATCGAGAATATGTGTGCCGAAAACAAAATAATATTTATAAGCACACTCTACTTACTGGTAGATGCAGACGAAACAAAATCAACTGCCGATTACTTTGGCTTAGCCGTGGTCAGGTTTGGTGTACGCCAAATACACGATGGCATCGTTGGGGAAATGGAAGAGCTTCTTGGAAGGCTAGATAAGGCAGAGGCAGAGCTACTTATGCGTATGATTTGCGAAATGGTGGCCATAGGAAGTAGCACAATCATGCTATCAGTAAGTGATGCAATAATCGAAAACCTTCTAGTAACAGACAAGAGAAAGCAGCAAATAAAATCAGAAGTAGAAAAATTGGCCACCGGCAATCCAGAGATATTTATCGTTTTACTGGCATCAGAATGCCCTCCCATTGCAGATGACCCAGGTGACACTGCCGCTACCGATGACGGCTACGAAATTTGCGATAAATTCAGCAATTTTCACGGAAGGAAGGTGAAGTTTGTTGGAGGAGAGGTTGTGTTTACCGACAGATACAGCGTCTCAGCCACTTCTATTATATTTGAAGGCTGTACCCTTATTTTTGATTCCGGGTTTTCTGATATTGTAGAGATGACCGAGGGGGATATTCAGTTTATAGGGTGCAAGCTTGTGTCTAAGCAAAAGAAAGACGGCAAGGCCTTTGTATTAAAAGGCACAGATGCATCCCTGCGGTATTGCTCTTTTGAGAACTGGGTATCCGGTTTGCTTTTGTCTATGGAAGCAGGAATGCTATCTGTAGACGAATGCTCCTTCCTCTCCTGTGAAAGCAGAGTTTTTCTTGGGGACGGGCTTACCAATGTATCCTTTAATAAATGCCATATAGAAAAACAAAAGAACCAGCTTGCAATAGTGTATACGGCTGATGGCAACGCCCTCCAAGTCGTTGACACAAGCTTTGCGGACTGTGTTTACTCCACAAGCCCTATATTTGACTCAAATATAAGCATTGCTATAAGCGGGGCAAAAGTTGCCAGATGCGGCTTTACCATAGCCAGCGCCAAAGAGGTTGAGTATCAGCATTGCGTATTCGATTCATGTACAGGTGATTTGAATCCGATTTTGATTAGAACGATAAAATTCTTAAATTGCGATATTTCAAACCACGCAGGCAATTTTGGAATGGCCTTTGCCACAAGTACCCATATTGTCATTAAATCATGCAAGTTGAAAAATATTAAGGGAAGCTTTATAGCCAAGTCCTTTGAAATTACAAACTCTACCTTTGAAAGCTGCGTTGGGGACACCTCTGGAAACGGAATAAACATAGAAAACTATCTCTATATCAATGACGAGCTCCCCTTCAACGATTTTAACGGGATGGCTCCAACCGGCTCCCTATTTGAAATTAAACCAAGCAAAGAAAGCCACACCACCAGTATTAGCAAATGCAAATTTATTGGCTGCAAGTCTGGAGGGGCTTTAATTGCGGCTTTCTCGGAAGACAAAGCCACAAAAGTTGCAAATGTAAGTGATTGCGAAATTGTTAACTGCCAATGCCCAGAGGGGTATATCCTTGGGGTATATGTCAAAAATCGGAAATTTTACCTTGCCCCAAAGGTAGTTGAAGCTTGGAACATAAATATTGACCTATATGCCAAGGAGGGGGAAAAGCAATTACTTGCCGCATTAAAAAGAACCCTAACAGATGGGCTAGTAAAGGGCTGCTCTACCTTCCACAAGCCCCCCATTGACTATAAAATTGAAAAGAATATCCGCGAAAATGTAATGAATGGCGTATACGATGATGTCTTGACTATGTACGACAGCTCTATCTGGAGCAATGGCAAGTCTGGCGTGGCCTTTGGATGCCGGGCGGTATACTTCACACAAACGATGGAGGCTAACTATTTTATCCCCTATGAAAAGATAGCTATGATAAAGGGTTTTACTGTCGAACATAAAAAGCAGGAGAATAATTATACCGCCGCACTTAATATTGAGCTGGGGAATGGCAGGTGCATTGTGCTTACAGACCCCTCTATTGAGAAGAATGAGCTTATGAAGGTGCTTGTTGGGATTAGGGATGTTTTTATGGTAGGCTAGAAAATGCGAAAATAAAGCAATTTGGAGGACTATAGAGTTAAATAAAGGTAAAATTGAAAGGATCGCTTTTTCCAAAATCATCGGTGCATTATGATGTGCCGTATAGTGCGCTAAATGAGCTGGGTGCTTGCTTCAATTAAGAAGCTGTATTCAGCTTCATGCTGTGCGTTGTAAAAAAATCAATGTTTTCTCAAAGATATCTCATTATTTTTTCAATTACATATTTGCTTTGCATTGCTATAGTTGCGGTATTGAACAGAAGACAGTACCTAGTGCTGATTCGCGATTTTCATTAATCGCGTATTTTGTTTGCAATAAAAAACGCCCATGGGTTTACCAGGGCGGATTTTGTGCTGACTTGAGCTTTTTGTTGTGTCTGGATTTATCGCAAATGAACTACTCATTTGCGACAAAGCATGACATAAATTTCTCAACCGTGGCTATTAAACCACAGTATAAAAAAGAAATCAAGAGGGTAAAAGGAATATTAATGAAGAAAATTATGTATTTTACTACCCAGTTATTTCCACACAATAAGTTCATCTATACGAAACACACATCATAAAGCACAACTGTATTGGGTTTAGGCTGTTGTATCCCTAGTTAGCACCCCTTACCTAATCTGAATATGGTCAAATATCTGGTACACAGGAGGCAGTAATGGCACGAAGATCACGTAACATTTACAAGCGTAAAGACGGACGGTTTGAGGCGCGATACATCAAAGCTAGAAGCACAGAGGGCAAGGCAGTATATGGCTCGGTTTATGCAAAAACATACTCTGAGGCCAAGATAAAGCTAGAAGCAGCAAAAGAAACAACAAAATTGCCACCAAAAGCACATCATAAAGCTGTAGATATAGCAGAGAAATACCTTGAGACCCACAAAAATCTTATTAAGCAATCAACCTACTGGGTATACCACGGCTACATCGAAAACCATATTAGGCCTTATTTTAAAGATATGCGTTGCGACCAGATATGTCAGGATGTAATGCAGGCTTTTGTAAATGAGAAAATTGAAAGTGGGCTATCGGCGGCAACAGTCCAGTCCATTTTTTTATTCATAAAGAAATGCTTGGAGGAGGTGATTGATAGCAGTTCCTATCAAATTAGGCTCCCAATGCACAGTCACAACGGAGTTGATGTACTGACCTTTAATGAGCAAAAGCGCCTTGAAATAGTAGCAAAGGCATCAGACCCTATTTGCAAAATTGGCGTTATCCTATGTCTTTATACAGGAATACGGGTTGGTGAGCTATGCGGCCTTATGTGGAGTGACATAGATTTTGCAGGGAAACAATTGCACGTTAGGCGCACTATGCAGCGGGTAAAAGCCGGAGCAGGAGACACCAAGACCGAAATCATACTGCTTCCGCCAAAAAGCAAGTCGTCTTGGCGGAGCATCCCATTGCCTACATTCCTTCTTAATCTGTTAAAGGAGCATCGCGCAGGAAGCGCTGGTGATTATGTTTTGGCAAGGGATGGGCGCGCAGTTGAGCCACGTATTATGCAGTATAACTTCCAGCGGCTTTTGAGTAAGGCAGAGGTCAGGCCTGTGGCATTCCATGTTACACGTCATCTTTTTGCTACAAGGGCGTTGGAAAACGGCTTCGACATAAAAACCTTAAGTGAAATACTTGGACACTCGTCACCAATCATAACACTAAAAAAATATGCCCATGTTATGGACGAGCATAAGCGCAGAAGCATGGAGTCCATGGCATCTGTTTTCCAAACCGATAAATTGTGAACATGGTCGAATTAATAAAAAACCGTCCTATTAATTCGCAAAATCATTAGCATGTTTTTTAATAATTCGAACATGGTCAAAAGCATGGTCAGCCCCTATTAAAAATTGCGCTTTGGTGGCGCTGGTGGTTGAAGCTCGCAAATGAGTAGTTCATTTGCGAAACTCAACCACCTAGAAAGCTATCTTCCAACAGTTAATGTAAGCCACCGGGGGGCATAATATGTATAAAAAAACTGGAAAATATTCCGTTTGCCCAAAATGCGGGCAAAGCAGTGCAGTAAAATTTGGCAAGACCTCTGTAGGCGCCCAGCGCTACCGCTGCCAAAACACAAACTGCCAGATGCGTGTCTTCCAATTAAAGTATACATATGCTGCCTACGAATACAGGCCCGTCACGCCCCAAAGAGTATTGGGCGCACGGCCACTTGTGATTTAATTCTGCTATGGAAGTATATGTAAGTGTAGTAATGCCGGCATATAACGCCGAAGCTACTATTGTAGCCAGTATAGAATCTGTATTAGCCCAAACTTATACAGATTGGGAGCTTATTGTTGTTGACGATTGCTCCTCTGATTCGACAGCCGCCTTAGTTGAGGCTTTTGCCCAAAACGATGTACGGATACACCTACGTCGCAACCATCAAAACAAAGGCGTGGCGGCTACTCGCAACAATGGTATTGCTAAGGCCAGTGGCCAGTGGATTGCCTTTCTGGATAGTGATGACCTGTGGATGCCAACTAAGTTGGAGAAACAACTGTGCTTTATGCAGGAAACCGATGCCAAGATTTCTTTTACAAGCACCGCTTATATAGCCAAGGATGGGCGTATGTCTGGGTATGTATTGCGTGCGCAAGCTGTATTTACTTATAAGGATTTGCTAAGGCGTAATATCATGTCTTGCTCGTCTGTGATGGTTCATCGTGACTATATGACTATGTTTCCTAATGGATTTATGCATGAAGACTATGCTACGTGGTATGAAATAATTAATAAAGCCGGGCAGGCCCATGGATATGACGAGCCGCTACTAATTTATCGTATAAGAGAAGGGTCAAAGTCCGCAGGGCGGGTTAGGTCTGCCAAAATGCTGCGGAATGCCTATATATATATGGGCTATGGATGGGTTTTTTCTCTTATATTAACTGTTAGATATATGCTTCATAGTGTTTCTAAGCGTTTGTTTATTAGTCTTGGGAGGCTGCGGCAGGCATGAGGGATACTGTTGTTACGTTTATTGTTCCTACATACAACAGCGCCCGAACCTTACGCCGTTGTCTGGATTCTTTTTTAGATGAATCCCTGTTTGATGATATGGATGTACTGATAATTAACGATGGCTCAACAGATGAAAGCGCATCACTGGCAATGGAGTATGTGAGTAAGTATCGCATCTTCCAGTTGATTAGCAAGGAAAACGGCGGCCATGGGTCGGTAATAAACTATGGCTCCTCTATTGCAAGAGGTAAATATTTTAAGGTTATAGACTCTGACGATTGGGTACAAACGGGCAATTTGCCTTTGTATATAGAAAGCTTGCGGAATAGCACTGCGGATGTGGTGCTGACAAACTTCCGCACAATAGATTCCCGCAATAACTATATAAGGGAATACGCAATGTCTGGACTTGAGTTTGGACGTGTGTATAGTTTTGATGCTTTATGGCAGCGCAAGAAAGCGGTATCTAAGGTGCTTGCATTCCATGGTATTACCTATCGCACAGGGTTTTACCAGAGCTGTGGAATCTGCCTAAGCGAGGGTATTTCTTATGAAGACCAGGAGTATGCTACTTTGCCCTTTGCTAGTGTTGGGACGGTGCTGCCGGTTGATGTATTTCTTTATGAGTATAGTTTAGGGGATCCATGTCAAAGTGTGTCTGACCAAAATCAGGTCAAGCAGTTTGAGCAGATGTTACATGTGTTTTGGCGAGTTGCTGACTTCACACCTGCCAATATATTGCCCACTGCTAGTGAGTACTTTCATTACAAAAAGTGTGGGATGCTGCTAAGCTGCTACATGGCAGCACTAGTGAAAAACCCATGTAAAGCCAAAGGACGAAGTCGCATAAAGCAATTACGTAAGCAGCTAAAAGAGCAGAGTCCGATTTTGCACAGCGCAACCAGAAGACAATATGCAACATGCTTACTACTTTCGTACCTGCGGTTTAATGGCGACACATTGGTTAAGCTTCAAAAAATGCCAACATACCGGTTTTTTGCCGCACGTATGCACTAACTATGGAGTGAATATTGTGCCCTCAAGATATGACGTTGACATGCTGTATATTTGCTCGACACCGTATCATGTGCTAGTTGCCCTGTGCCGTATTGTTGTAAATAAAGAAGATGCCGATATTGTTATTTGTTCAGATATTTTGGATGGCAAAGGGTTGACGGAGAGACTTAATGCTTCCGACTTTGTAAAGAGAGTTTTTTTCTTTGATGAGGCAGATGTGGCTCTTACCCCATTGAGTAGTATGCTTTCTAAGCTGTTTCTCAGGCCAAGTCGTACTCGCAGGGCTGTGGAAAAGGTACTTAATATTGATGTATTTGGGTATCGCAAGGTATGTATTTTTCATGATGTAATTTTACTTGGGCGCTATTTGCAGGATGTTGGGCGAGATTTTTTGCTTCTGGAAGATTCCCATGATTTTTTTAAAACGGTTTCTCAATCATATTTTGGCAAATCGCTCCCACAAAAAACTATTTATTACAAATTACGAAAGCTGCTAAACGTGGGGTATTTTCCATTAGGCCAGTCCAAATACGCAATTGGCGTTGAAGTTAATAGCAGAGAAGGGCTAGAAATAGAGCATCGATGTATTATCGAATGTTCAAAAGAACGGTTGTTTACCAGTATCAGTGCTGAAGTATTCAATGACATGTATATGCTGTTTTCGTATGGTGCTTCGCTTCCCTGCCTATCCCAATGTAACAATATACTAATCCTGACCCAACCACTGTGGGAAGAAGGTTTATTGCCGGATAAAGAATCCCAGTTAAAGCTGTATGGCAACATGGCGAAAAATTACTATGAACAAGGGCACAGTGTATTTCTCAAGCCCCACCCCAGGGACACAGTTGATTATATTGGTTTATCCAATATTGAAAGAGTAATGTCAGCACACATACCTATTGAGTTGCTTTTTTTAACAGGACAAGCCCGATTTAAGGAAATTGCAACTGTTTTTTCTAGTGCGGCCAAGTTTCCGCTAATCAATTGCAATCTTAACGTAATGGGTATTGAAAGCCTTAAAAAATTTCAAAGTAAAGAAGGGGATTACTAGCATGAGTAACATAAGATTGATAGCTGAGGTTGGATGCAATCACATGGGGGATATGGTGATAGCCAAAGAATTTATAAAAATGGCCGCTGTTTTTTGTAACGCAGATGCAGTCAAATTTCAAAAACGTGAACCAAGGGAGCTTTTATCGTCAGAGCAATATAATGCGCCACATCCGAACCCATGGAACTCATATGGCGCAACATATGGCGCACATAGAGAAGCATTGGAATTTGACTTTGCACAGAACGAGGAGCTAATGCGTACATGTGAAGAGTTTGGCATTATTTACAGTACATCGGTTTGGGACATGACATCTGCAAAGGGGATTGTTGCGCTAAACCCAGCACTTATCAAAATTCCGTCTGCGTGCAATAACCATACCGAAATGCTTCGTTGGCTTTGTGGCAATTATGGAGGGGAAATTCATATTTCCTTAGGTATGACAACCCATGATGAAGAGCAAGAATTAGTTCAGCTTTTCGTTAATGAAAAGCGCAACAAGGATTTAGTACTTTATAGCTGTACATCTGGGTATCCTGTACCGCCCGAAGATATCTGCTTATTAGAGATTACACGGATTAAAAACACATATGGAAGCACTGTTAAAGAAATCGGATTTTCTGGTCATCATAACGGCATTTCTGCGGATATTGCCGCCCTCACCTTAGGGGCAACTGTGATTGAACGGCACTTCACCCTTAACCGTACATGGAAAGGAACTGACCATGCCGCGTCTCTTGAGCCAGAAGGTATGCGTAAGCTTAGACGCGATTTAACTGCGGCAGAGGCCGCGTTGCGCTACAAGGATGGCGAAATTTTACCTATCGAAAAAGTTCAGAGAGATAAGCTTAAATACCGAAGTGCTGTCAATGCATAAGCTTATTGCGTTTATTCCTGCAAGGGGCGGAAGCAAATCTATTAAAAACAAAAATATCAAGCCCCTTTGCGGAAGGCCTATGATTTATTGGGTATTGGATGCTGCGGTAGGTAGCAGGGATATAGATAAAATATATGTATCAACAGATTGTGTGCATATATATAAAGCCGTTCAGCAATACAACAATACTAAAGTTGCGACAGTATATCGCAGTCCACAAACCGCTACAGACACCGCATCCACCGAATCAGCGATGTTGGAGTTTGCATTATCTCACGAGTTTGAGTTCATGCTTTTAATTCAGACTACCTCGCCACTTCTTAAGACAGGGTACTTGGACAAAGGTATAAGCCTGATAAAGCAAGGTTTTGATAGTGTTTTGTCAGTAACTCGGCAAAAGAGATTTATATGGGATGAGATAGCGGAAGCAGAAGTTGTTCCAAGAAACTATGACCCTTTATTGCGCCCGTTGCGTCAAGACTTTGACGGATTTTTAGTTGAAAATGGAGCCTTTTATATAACATCGCGGGAGGCATTGTTGCAAACAGGTTCTCGGTTAAGTGGGAAAATAGGAATGGTTGAGCTTCCAGAGGAAACATACTATGAAGTGGATGAGCCTGCTGATTGGGATGTTGTAGAGCATTTCTTAAAAAAAGAGCAGATAAACAGGCAGCCAGACTTTTCAAAGATTAAAGCAGTTTTTACGGACTGTGATGGTGTTTTAACAGATGCGGGGATGTACTATTCCGAAACTGGTGACGAGCTGAAGAAATTTAATACAAGAGACGGTATGGGGTTTGAGCTACTGCGGTCTAAAGGGATTATTACCGGGATTATATCTGGCGAAGATACTACTCTTTTACGCCGCAGGGCTGAGAAGTTGAGGGTTGATGAGATTCATCTTGGTGTTAAGGATAAGCTGGCGGTACTTACGGGTATTGTGTCAAAGTATGGCTTGGATTTTTCAAATATTGCTTATATCGGTGATGATTTAAATGATATTGCGGTGTTGGAACGGGTTGGAATGCCTTGTTGTGTTGCCGATGCAGTGGATGAGGTTAGACATGTAAGCCGTTTTATAACTAATGTAAAAGGTGGATATGGGGCTTTTAGGGAAGTTGCGGATTTGGTGTGTCAGGCTAAAGTGGATTGTTGCACTTATTAAGTCATAAATCTTTGTTTTGATGTTTGTGTCCTATTAAAAGGATAAAGTTGCAACGCAAGCTAAGAACAATCATGTAGCTATAGAAAGTATAGCATCGCTTTTTCCAAAATCATCGGTGCAAACAGATGGCAATGTATAGGCGCACAAAGATATTAACAGATATTTATACTAAATGATTTCAAATCATGATGGTGTGCTCGAATCTAGGTTTTTGAAGACAAATCATTAATAAGGAGATAGATATGGACGATCAAGTATTTGGGTATGACGTAAAAAACACATGGAATTATGAAAATGGTTTCTATCTAACAAGTCACGTATCAAGATTGGCGAAGGCTATTACTCATTGGGAGTTGTATAAGCAAATTATAGATAAACCAGGAGCTATTGTTGAAGTTGGAACATTTAAAGGTGCATCGTTGATTCGATTTTTGACCTTTCGTGAAATATGTGAGAGTCAAACTTCAAGAAAAGTTATTAGCTTTGATACTTTTGGCAAATTTCCCAGAACTGGGCGAGTCGAAGATGATACGTTTATCCAAGATTTTGAAATGGCTGGTGGTCATGGAATATCCAAAGATGAATTGGATAAAGTTATAAAACTGAAAAATATGCAAAACTATGAACTAGTAGAGGGTAATATTTTTAATACAGTTGAAGCCTACCTTAAAAAAAATGACAGCTTAAAAATAGCCCTGCTTCATATTGATGTAGATGTTTATGATGCTACCTTGTTCAGTATAGAAAAATTTTATGAAAGAGTTACACGGGGAGGGGTAATTATCTTTGATGATTACAATGCAGTGGAAGGTGCTACCCGTGCAATTGATGAGTTTATGCTCATTAATAAAATTGATGCCCCAATAAGAAAACTTGGTTTTGGCAGTGTTCCATCTTTTATGATTAAAGAGTAATTTATATTTTCGCTCAGTGTGTTTTGTTAGGTAAAAGCGCTGATAGGTGGTTTATATGGATTTTAAGAAAATAATAAAAAAACTGCTACGTCCATTAATGAGACCGTTGCTTTTGCGCATTAGTGCAATTATTCGTGAAGAAACGACTACTATCATAGCTAGGCATGAAGCGTATATTGCTTTGCAACTAAATAAAAAGCAAAAGAACCTCTTAGATAAACTTGAGTCGCGAATTGTTCATCAACTGAATGCGAAAAACAAAGCTCTCTTAGAAAAACACAAACTGCAATCATTGAATATGTTGAACGAAAAGCAGAGATTAGCAAACGAAATTGACGCAAAAATAGAAAAGGCATTTCACATAGGAAGCAGGTCTTTAAATACACAGCTATTGCCATATAAATTGGAAAAACAAGAATATAAAATAAATATGTCGCGTAATTTTCAAAAACTTGATAAGCCATACATTGCTTATATTAGTTCCAATGGCACTGAAATATCACATATCAGCGCTTTATCAAACCATTTTTCAATTACAGAAAATATTTATGTTGATGAGTACGTTAAATTATTTTCAGATGTTCAGCTCAATGATGATTTGTTTAGTTGTTTGAGTATTTTAGTTAGCAAGAGCGCAATTCAATATAAAAGCCTAGTTGAGCGAATAAAGAAATGTGATTTCTTAGTTATTAATGGGGAAGGATATTTTAATTTTCATAAACTATCAATCAAGGATCTTGTTATTTATTTTGTTTTGCAAGCCTGTAAAGACGCTAATAAGCCATCTTATGTGCTTAATTCGATGATTTCTATGGAAACCATCAAATATAAAAACATGAATCAACTTCCTATTAAACAAATTGCACCTATGTTAGAGAGTGTTGAGGTATTTGCTGTAAAGGATCGCAGATCCCTGCGTTTTATTGAGCAAATAAATAAAGATATTAATGTTAGATTAATACCGGATTTATTATTTGGCTGGTATCAAGTTTTGCAAGATAAAAATGAATACATGAAAAATATATTGAAGTACCATAAGTATAAGCTACCACTTATAGAGGATGTGTTGTTTCATAGTGAGATGGATTTTTCGCATCCGTATGTCTTATTAGGTGTTGATTTAAGTAATGCGTGTAATTCTGCTGAGGTGCCTGAGTCATTTTCAAGACTAGTAGCATCATTAAGAGATTATTTAATGCAATATGGTATATATCTATATCTGTTCGAACACAGCGATAAAGATATAGCACTTCGTAAGGTGTCAGTATTGTTTGAAGTACCTCTAATACCTTCATCAACAAATGTTTATCTAACTGGATATTTGCTTGGCAATGCTGCCTGCTATGTGTCGGGGTGTCATTACTCTTCGTTTATTGCAGCTATGGGAGGGACATCATGCATTTTTCTTAGTACAGCGCCTCAAGATGCGTTAATACTGCAAAGAATATTGGGGATGCCATACGATGAGCATTTATTTAATCTAAATTCAATCAATGATGATGAAATAAAAAAGGTTATATCAGCGATTGAGAAACTTTTGCTGGAGTCATTTACAAGCAGAGAGCAGTTAAAAAAGACATGCAAGAGAAGTGCTACTAAGCTCAATAATAGTCTTTCACTGATAAAAAATAATATAAACATAATAGGGGTATAGGTATGATGGGTTCAGGACTTTCCGCTTACGAATTTTTACAAAATAGTTTATGCATGTTATGTGGCCAATCGGGCATGGAGTTTGTAAACAGAATACGTGACGACGTAATCCGTGTTGCCGCAAAGTGCAATCACTGTTCGCATGTTCAGTTGACACCTTTGCCATCAGTTGAAGAGGATGAAGAATATTACAAGAAAGATCGAATGCAGAAAGATACCTACAAAGATGTTGCAACATTGCAAACAGAAGAACAATTAATGTATCGCGTGGAACTATTCGTAAGGGAACAGGCATCTACATTAATTAAATTCTTGCCTGACTCAAAGGATATAAAAATACTTGAAATAGGAAGCGGTTTTGGATGGTTGCCTCAGCTAATGCGTGAAGAAGGCTATATAATGGATGGGATTGAAATAAATGATGAAAAGCGTGAGTTGTGCAAAAAACGATGCGACATTGCTTTGCATGGATGGAACTTTTTGTATGATGTTCCTGAATCCATCGAAAAACAAGAGTATTACGATGTTATTTGTTTAATGCATACATTAGAGCACATAAGCGACCCAAAAACATTTCTTGAAAGAGCCAGTATCTTGTTAAAGCCAAACGGAATGATTTATATTGATTCGCCAAATCTTAATGATTGGTTGAAAGAGCAGCAGCAAGAGTACAATAATTGGACATTTATGCGGACGCACGTTTCATATTTTACGCCTGATATAATGGCGGGACTTTTAAAAGATTGCGGTTTTAATCATATTGAAACGTATGGACATCAAGCATATAGCATCGAAAACGCTCTTCATTGGTTCCGTAATAAGAAACCTAACTTGCTTGAACATCAGCTTTATCTACCAGAACCCTTGGAATGGATTAACAGTATTTATAAAGAGAAGGTTGAACGCGAATTAAAATCAGGCTTCTTTGTTTGTATTGGATATAAATAAACCAGCAATATGTGAGGATGAGATTTCATGGTTATAAGGCATTTGGTCATTCCGTATGGGAAAACATGTAATCTTCGATGTAAATATTGTGCTGAGTTTGTGCCGTATTATTCAAGCGAACAGCGGTTGAAAAAGAATCTTCGACAAACCATTGAAGATATAAATAAAATTGCTGGCGCTGTTGATAGCATAACAAAGCTTAACATCTCTGGTGGTGAAGTGCTTCTGTGTGATGACATATATTCGCTAACAGAAGCAATAATTGAAATTCATAATGTAAAACAGCTTTGCATTGTTACAAATGGCTCACATATACCTAAAAGTGGCTTATTAGCTCATTTAGCGCATTTTAATAATCGTGTTTTGATTCAAATAAGTGGATACCGGAGCTTAAAACTACCTATAAAGGAGTTTATAGACAAGTTAATAAAGCATGAACTTTTGTTTAGAGTTCGAAATGAGCAAGTTTGGTTTGATTTATTAAATACAGACTATAGAAAAACTTCTTTAGCTGAGTTAAAGCATAAGTTTCATTATTGTAAATGCAGTGTCGATAGCTGGCTCTATGTCGATGGATACTTAGGGCATTCATGTTGTAGGCCGAATCGGATGTTTTTTCTTGATAAGTGGGATGAATGTAGAGATGAAGTAATACGTGTTTCTGATTGTTTGTCAGAAAATATAGTCCCTGAGATGCAGAGGATTATGTCGTTGGAATATTCACAAATATGTAATTATTGCGATGGGGTTTACAATGATGCAAACCCTATTCCCCCTGCTATGTGTCAGCTTTAAATATAAGCTGGCTGAACGATGAGGCTTATAAATATGGATGCTTTTTAGGGGGATTGTATGAATATATTACGGGATTTCAAGCGACTAATTTGGACTTCTTTTTTGCTTATGCATGGCGGCATACCACTGAGAGAAATTATTTGGCGAATACATATTAAGCTTAAATGGTGTAAGCCATTTGGCAGAGTGATGTGGAAGATAACATCCAAAAAGCTGTCGCAGCAAGAGCCGATATGTCCTGATGATTTTAGTGAAGTATATTCCTTTAAATATTCTAATAGATATGAGCGTGAAGTATCTGAATGCATGTGCAAAGCAATAAGTGCAAGAGTTGCGAATCATGAATATCAATTGGATGTTGAGCGTGCTCGAGAAATGCTTAGTCGTAATGAATATAGGTTATCTTCATTATGGTTGTCAGATGTTGAAGTGCTATTGTTAGCAGGAGGATTGTTTATTTTAGCTGGTGATGTCAGACAGCTTCGCGCTCGTAAACTCTTACAAAAGTATAAAAGAAAGAGGAATATTCAATATTTTGACTCGCAACAGTTATATGTTTGCTATATGAACAGAGGTGAATATGAAAAGGCTGTAGATGTCTTAAATCGCACGGGGAAGCTTTGGAGAGAAAAATGTCGTAGAGCATTGCCTTTAATGTTAATTGCAACAAGAATGGACAGAGCTGAATTTTCCTCTCTTTTAGTTCCTAATCGTGAGATTGATAAGGTATATTTTGATATGATAAGTGGAAAAAATGTTGCTGTTATTGGGCCTGCTACTGGCACATTGGATGTAGATGATGTTTTAAAGAATTTTGATGTAAAGATACGCATTAATTTTCGTGGACATGAGTACTTAAATGAGGATGGACGTAAATGTGGAGTTGATATTTCATATTATAATGCGAGTGTATCAAAAACAATATCAGAGACAATCAATTTTCAATTTCTTGAATATCTTACGATGTCTGTGTTTAAAAAGATTTCCCATGACTTTCAAGGAGCACTTTTAAACAATGAAAAAGGAAGACGTAAGGCAGGCTCCGCAAGCCATCTAATGTTTCAAGGTCATGAAAATATGGTGCAATTAATCCTTATGGATTTATTTTACTTTTCTCCAGCACAAATTAAGTTATTCAATTTTAACTTATATTTATCAAGAACAAATACACGACACCAGAGAGCATACTCATTTGTAAACACAACTTATAGTCGTGAGGAAATGTGGTTTTACAACGCCGTGCCGCATAATTTAATCAGTAGTTATGAAATTATGAAGCTTTGGTATGATGCTGGTTTTTTCGAAGCTGATGAAGAATTGGCAGAGATTTTGACTCTTGGATTATATGAATATCTTCAACGTATGGAAAGGCTAGAATGACTTTAAAAAACATCTACCTCTGCCCTGCCATACCCACTCCCACGCCCGGCCCCAACTTTAACAATATACCCCTCTTTAACAAGCGCAGCAAGAGTACGCTCAACCGTGACCTTACTAACATCTGGACAGGCTTCAAGGATTTCTTTTTTAGTTATTTTCCCGATTTTACTGTCAATTACTGCCTTTACACGTTCTGGTTTCGAAAGACCGGAGTGGGAAAGATATTCGACCATTTCCTCAAACTTGCCATAGGCCTTTTGCAATATACCAAGATAGTAGCGTACAAACGGCGCATAATCATTATTGTTGTCATGCCAGTTGGTAGAGCTGTCAAGTAAAGCTTCATAGTAGGTGTCTTTGCTGTTTTCTATCAGCTTTTCGAGGCTGATATATTTGCCCACAATGTATCCGGCGCGGTAAAAAAGCAATAGGGTTAGTAGGCGACTCATTCGCCCGTTTCCATCGTTAAACGGGTGGATGCAAAGAAAATCAAATATAAACATTGGTATTAGCAAGAGGGCATCATATTCGCCTTTTTCTATAGCCGCATTAAAGGCCGTACAGAGCCGCTCCATCGCATCTGATGTTAGATACGCTGGAGTTGGTTTAAAGCGGATTTTTTCGTTGCCATTTGGGTCGGTTTCTGTAATGTAGTTATCGGTATTTTTGTATGAACCGCCTATCGAGCTTTTGGCAAAGGAATATAGCTGCCTGTGGAGTTGTAATATGATGCTTGGATGCGGATGAATATAGTCAAAACTATCATGAACCACAGCAAGCACATCTCTATAACCAGCTATTTCCTGCTCGTTCCGGTTTCTGGGGGTTGATTTATCCCGTACCAGCTCCTCCAAGCGCTTGTCTGTAGTATGGATGCCCTCTATGCGGTTTGACGCACCGGTGCTTTGGACTTTTGCAACTTCCATTAATTTTGTCAGCACATCTGCATGTGCATCAATATATAGGCCTTGTTTGCCTTTGTGTTCGTGAATGCTCGTAAGCATGGCGACAATATCTGGTGTGAGCAGGGCTTTTGGTGTGTTGATGTAATCAAAGGACTTCATGCTATTCTCCTTCATTTTGGGTTATCTGCATCATTATACGTGTAATGATGCAGATAACAAGCCCCTTATGGATGTAATTTATATTAATTTGCGATTTAGGCAAAAGGAGCTATTTGCTTAATGTCATTACTAACCAAGTCAAGGCATATTTTCCCACGTAGCATAAAAATTAAATTAGTGCTCCTATTGATTGGCATAATAATTGGCGCACAAATCGAGACCTTGACCCTTTCTGTAATTCAGCCCTTTATATTAATCCTTACAGACCATTCAATAATATATACCAATCAACTAATTTATTTTGTATACAGCTTTTTTGGCTTTAGGGGTCCAACCCCTTTTTTGGCATTTTTAGCTGTAGTAATTGCGCTGGTATATACCTTTAGAGGTCTGTATGTGTACGTCTTTACACGCATACAAAACCGATTTTTGGCTACTACCACAGCGTATATATCTAATAGGCTGCTGGCTCAAACCCTAAGGCAGCCATATCTCTACCATGTAAGCAATAATGCTGTTAGATTACAGCAGGTAGTAATAAAAAACGCAGAGCGGCTAATGAGTCTGGTTAGCAATGTAATGTCTTTGCTAATAGACGGTTTCATGGCTCTATTTATGCTATTGTTTCTGATGATTACATCCTTTTCTATGACCCTTGTTGTTCTTTTCTTTGCAACCATATGCGTAGTAGTATACTTCAAGCTCCTAAAAGAACGCATACAGTCTAGCGGTGACGACGAGGCCCGTGGCATTGTAGAAATCAACAAATCTGTTTTGCAGGCCCTCCACGGCATAAAGGAAATCAAAATTTCCCGGAGGGAGCCGTTTTTTACGGGTAAATTTGAGTCAGTCACAAAAAGCACAATAAAAATGCGAGAGCAGGTACAGTCTCTCCGCCAACTGCCCAAGCTATTTATTGAGTCCCTATGCTTTAGTGGGGCTTTTATTGTTGTTGCGGGAGTTATTTTAGCTGGTGTAGATATGGAAACCTTGATACCTCAGTTGGGTGTTTTTATGCTAGCGGCTTTTAAACTTTTACCTGCTATCTCCCGCTTGGTTAATAATATTACTCAAATCCTACGCCAGAAGCGGTCTATTTCAATGGTATATAGCGGGCTTTTTGAGCAAGACCAGGCTTTTACTACTGACGTGCCCGAGCCTGAGTCTGTATCTGTATCTCAGGATATCACGATTTCAAACCTAACCTTCAAATATCCAAAAACACGTAAGCCTGTATTAAAAAGAGCGTCGTTAGTTATTCCACATAAGAAATCTGTGGCTATTGTAGGGCCATCTGGGTCTGGTAAAACGACCTTAGTGGATATTATTTTAGGTATTTTGGCCCCTCAGCAGGGTTATGTAATATATAACGGTAAGTCTGTGCATCATCATTTTGCTGAATGGGCAATCAATGTTGGGTATATACCTCAAGTGATTTACTTGCTGGATGAATCCATTTTAGAGAATGTTGCCTTTGGTGTAGATAAAAAAGATATTGATGAAGGACGGGTCTGGCAAGCCTTGGCTGAGGCGCAGCTTAAGGATTTTGTGGAGACATTGCCTGACGGTATACAAACAGAGGTTGGTGAAAGAGGGGTGCGTCTTTCTGGGGGGCAGCGCCAACGGATTGGTATTGCTCGCGCTTTGTATGGCAACCCGGAGATACTTGTGTTGGATGAGGCCACTGCTGCTTTAGACAACGAAACCGAAAAAGCCGTCATGGAAGCGATAAAGGGTCTTAAGGGTAGTAAGACAGTGATAATTGTTGCCCACAGGCTTAGCACAATCGAACACTGCGACATTATTTACAAGGTTGACAATGGCATTGTCGCGCATGTGGGAACAGGCCCTAAGTAGGCAAAACAACTATTTTAACCACGTATCACAAAGGAGATTGAGGAAGTGCCAAGTATGCCACAATATGACTTTTTAATAGTAGGAGCAGGCCTATTTGGCGCAACCTTCGCCCATGAGGCAACGTGCCATGGTAAAACCTGTCTTGTTGTAGATAAACGCCCCCATATAGCGGGCAACGCATACACTAAGGAGTTTGACGGTATTCAAGTACATATGTATGGCGCTCATATCTTCCACACCAGCGACAAAGCTGTATGGGATTATGTAAATAAGTTTGCGGAGTTTAACAACTATGTAAACGCGCCAGTAGCCCGCATAGGTCGCGAACTTTACAATTTACCATTTAACATGAACACTTTTTATAGGCTCTGGGGGGTTATTACCCCCGCCGAAGCGATAGAAGAAATACAGCGCCAAAAGGAGGGCTACTACAATAGAAAGCCGCCTGCCAACTTAGAAGAGCAGGCCCTTTCCTTAGTTGGCCGTGATATCTACGAAAAACTTATCAAGAGCTATACAGAAAAGCAGTGGGGACGCTCTTGCAAAGACCTGCCAGCCTTTATTATTAATAGAATCCCCCTGCGTTTTACATATGACAACAACTATTTCAATGACAGATACCAGGGAATACCCATTGGCGGGTATACAAGGCTTACAGCCAATATGCTTAAGGGTTGTGAGGTGTTACTAGATACTGAGTATCATAGCTTCATAACTCAAAACCCCGGCATTGCTGCGGCAACAATTTATACAGGGCCAATTGACGAATTTTTCGGTTACGTTTACGGCCCCCTGGAGTATCGCTCTTTGCGTTTCGAAACTGAAATATTGCAACAGGAGAACTATCAAGGTAACGCAGTTGTAAACTACATTTGCAGCGATATCCCATATACCAGAATTATTGAGCATAAGCACTTCGAGTTTGGCCAGCAATGCCACACTATAATTACCCGTGAATACCCTGAACTATGGAGCAAAGGGCAGGAACCGTACTACCCAATAAATAATGAAGCTAATAGGGTCTTATACCTGAGGTATAAGCTGCTGGCCGATAGGCGTAAGGATATATATTTTGGTGGCCGTTTAGGGCAATATGCCTACATGGATATGGATAAAGTCATAGCTTCGGCGCTAAGATTGGCTGCTGAGCTTGTTTTTGAAAATAATACAATATAAATAATCTCCACCCAGCAAACCCCTTGACGAATATTTGTTTGCAATATATAATCCAAACAAATACACGTCAGGAGGCGAACAAATGAATATAATCCCAAAGATAGACCCAGAATTTAAGGCCCTAATCCCACCACTATCAGAAGAAGAGCGCAGTCAGCTAGAGGCCAACATCCTCTCTACCAAAAAGTGCCGCGACGCGGTTATCCTATGGAACAGCCTAATTGTAGATGGCCACAACCGCTACGAGATATGCGTAGAGCATGGCATCCAGTTTGAGGTTATAGAGATGGATTTCCCCTCCCGCCAGGCCGTCAAGCTCTGGATACTGGAAAACCAGCTAGGGCGGCGCAACCTATGTGACGCAATGCGGATAGAGCTATCCTTGATAAAGCATAAGCTCTTGCAAGAAAAAGCGAGAAAAAAGCAAATTAAGGCAGGAGGAGACAAAAAAAGCGGAAAATGTGAAGGATCGCTTTTTCCAAAAGTATCGGTGCAAAAAGAGCAGGAAATACATGTGCATAAAGCCATAGTTGACGATACAGGCGTAAGCAACGGTACCCTGTATAATTATCTGCAAATTAAGGAATACGGCAGCCCAGAGCTGGTGGATCAAGTAAAAGCTGGCAAGGTAAAAATAGGAACAGCTCACAAAAGGCTAGGAAAAGAGATTCTTAAAGAACTTCGCATTGCAGATAAAATGTTTGCAGTAATCCAAGGGCATCTACCCCATATAACAGACCCGGACACAGACCAGGAAATCCGCGTAAGACTTGCGGGGCTTTATATGCAATTGGAGGCACTTCAACCAAGATTTAAAGCATTACGGGAAGGGGGCCGTCATGGGCATACAGCTTAATATAGACCCAGAGTTTAAAAGCCTTATCCCACCCCTATCAGAAGACGAGCTTAACCAGTTAGAGCAAAATCTACTGGCATATGGCCGGTGCCGCGACAATATTATAGTCTGGAGAGGGCTTATCCTGGATGGCCATAACCGATATGCTCTTTGTCAAAAGCATAGCCTTCCTTTCGATGTAACTCATATTCGTTTAGCGTCACGGAGAAAGGCAGTACTTTGGATATTGGAAAACCAACTGGGGCGGCGCAACCTAACAATGGCAATGCGGATAGAGCTTGCCTATCGCAAAGCATTGCTTATTCAGCAACAGCACCCCATTGATTTGAGGAAGACAACCGCAAAAGCTGTAGGTACATCAGAGCGAACCGTTTATAAATTCCTAAAAATAAGAAAACTGGCAGACCCAGTTTTACTGGAACAGGTAAAATGTGGTAAAATAAAAATAAGCGCCGCCTACAAAGGCCTGGAAATAACCACTAAAATTGTTGAGCCATGGCCCGTAAAGGGCGTATTAGAAGAGAAATACCGCCTGCGAAGTGTAATGGGTAATCTCAGCAGAATTGAAAAGCTATACAAATATCTATCCGATATCCCGTTAGATAGCTGCGAAGGAGATATAGACTGTATTTGCAAAGGACTTACAGGGCAGATGAAAATCTTAGAGGAGCTGGCCGTCAATGCAAATTTTTAGCATTTCATGCCGAAGGATTCACATACATGTCGCATATATGATAAAATACCCTACGTAAGCATTAATAAAATACCAAAAGGAGGCAATACCATGAAAAGATTCATGAAAAGAACCATGAAAAGATTTATTGCATTGGCGCTGGCATTTATTATAGCCGTACTTATGGTGACACCAGCGTTTGCAGCCGAGCCAGATGTGGATTTGGACGAAGTTGTAATCGAGGACGAGTTTCCGCGGAGCGAGATAATCCTGCATGTAAACGGCCGTCCCACAACACCTATCTCCATTAGGTTTGAAAACGGCAGAAGTTATGCCAACCTGGAAGAAGCCGCATATGCCCTAGGCGCAACAGCAGAATGGGATGACGCAAACCAGGCCGTAAGCTGGAAC
>Ga0123355_10001435_pt1 | contig 33157 bp, 21 predicted proteins | sample TergutEmb28metaG_3_FD_89872 | JGI IMG/M metagenome (GOLD analysis project Ga0123355, IMG submission 89872) | Embiratermes neotenicus P1 segment gut microbial communities from Petit-Saut dam, French Guiana - Emb289 P1 | ecosystem: Host-associated > Arthropoda: Insects > Digestive system > Gut ...
ATTCGATAAAATCCATTTATTTATCTGGTCAAAAAAAATTACCCAAAAATACATTTTAATATACCCAAATTAAAATAATAATAAAATCAAAAACAAAAAATTTACAAATAAAAAAAAAAAATTAAAAATAAAAAAAAAAAAAAAAGAATATAAAGAACAAATAGGAAAAAAAAAAAAAAAAAAAAAAATGAAGACAAAAGGAAAAATTCTAAGTCTGACATAGAGTACTGCCAAGAAAACTGTGATTTCATAAAATCCAGTAGTATTAAATGTTGGATAAGAAGTAGAAAAGGTGTACATACCGTATTTAGCACGTAACTGTTTATGTAATTAACAAGCATTGTAAATAAATACATGTTTTTTGATGTAGTTTTCAATATAGTTCAGCAAAAAACCAAACAGAGGATACAAACATACATTTCAGACTCAAGGTTCTCGTGACAGTGACTATGAAAACTATCTTCTGGAATGTGACATTGTGTAGTCTGGTAGAAATGTAACACTGCCTCGGAGGATATCATTATACTTTTATCATACTACTATCTGTCACATCCAAGAACACAGCAATACTCAGAAAACATATTCTGATATAATTTTGAACATAATTCTTCCAAAAATTATGAAAGTATCATTTTGTTCATCTTCTTGTCAAGTATTTCATAAATGTAAAAGTTAAACGAAATGTAATGGAAAATATGTCTCCATAATTTACTGTGCAGAAACAATTAGATTAGAAAATGTGAGGTATTTAATGTACCACATTCTAATTTGTTCTTATATCTCAACACATGAGTGACCTCCACGTACAAACGGAGGCAAACGCAACATTAATAAATGGTGTAAAAGTTCCAAGTTCTTCCATTAATTTTATTCATGAAACACAAACAGACCCTCCACAGTAATGTTTTGACTGTCTTAAATTAAAGACACATTGAGGTCTCCACTCTTCTCAATTTTTGTGAACTGTTGGCTGGTAGTAGTTTACGGATATTTCAGGACAGACTATCAGTACCATCTTCAAGTGTCAATGCAGACCAAAAAGAAACTTTGAATTCTTGACCCTTTCAGAAGGGTTGATAGGTTTTCCTAAAGCGTCCATAATCAAATACCAATCAACACTGTATAAAAACATAAAACAATTAAGACCTCATATTCCAAACACACTGTTTCTCAGGATTAATTTTAAAAGTATATTTGTACTAATTACGGATACTGCTATATTTTTGAATAGTACAACAAAAATAAATGAAACAAATCACAAAAGTTTTGTGTCTCAAAACATTCTCTTCTGGCAGCACTCTTGGATGTCTCACTGCTTCCTAAAAACCAGCTGCTTCAATGTAACATTGAGAAGGAATGGAAGTACAGTCATTCACACACTGCCACAACAATAAAGTACTCACATTGCATTGCATTTCACAGCTCTTAAACACATCCACAATTTTACAATAGACAGTGTCCAAATAACATTGGATTTAAATGGTCAAGTTTGCATGATTTAGTTTTCAGTTGTGGCATATATTTGACAACAATCCCTGATAAACCACAAAGAGTGGTAATGAAAAGTCTCTGAGCAGAAAGTTTACTGCAGTTCTTAGAATGTGATCTGAAGGCTTGTAATTTCTTATAAGATAATTAGAAAGCACCCGCATCGTAAGTGTATATTCATGTGACAGAAACCAGCAGAGTTGGAATGGCAACAGAAGATAACGGACAGCATATCCTATTTTTTTTTTTTACAACCTGTGTGAATCACAGTTTCATTCTCAGCAGAAGAAAAAGACTCGTTTCTCCTCCAAAAGTGTTTGGCTCACCCAGTCACCTATTCCCTTGGTAACAGGGACCCTTTCCTTGGCGGTGAGCACTCAGGGTATGGAGCTGACTGTCCATTCCCACCCAGCGTCGATATTAATAGAGTGTGGCGCTATATTTTCACTTCCCCATAAGCCTTCATGGACAGGGAGATTTTTCCCTTTTCTCACCTTCCAGTTTTCTTGCTAGGTTACTATGTAAAGTTTCTATAGAAGAAATGTGAACTGTGTCTGCTAGTATTTCTGTAGACATTTGGTACTTTACACAATACAGGATCTGACAGCAAACAGGAAAACAGCAAAAGCATTTGAAACATACAAAAAAATACAGTACAAAAGTGCAAAGAAACACACTGAGAACAGAAATGCATTATCATGATTTAAAGAAAGTGAATGTCATTTATAATCACAAAATTACATGTTGTTGTAAATTAGGCCATTGTTATTCAATAATAAATAAAAGGATAAAGTTCACTCCATAACGTGCCACGAAGGCACAGATGGGGACTGAAGGTATAGCGCTTCTCTTTCTTTAACCGCGGTGCTAGATGAGGGTGGATGGTCAACACCATGGCCAAGCTGCTTTACACCCGGGAATAGCTCAGTACCCATTGTACAGGAGGCTGTACAAGAACCAGGGCTGGTCTGGAAGGGTACAGAATATATTGCCCCCACTGGGATTCGAAACCTGGACCATCCAACCCATAGGGAGCTGCTCTACACACTACACTATCCTGACCCTACTCAGTTATAAATTCTTCAGGTTATTAATCCATAGCTGACTAATAATGTCTCTAAGAAAAGGCTCACATGGCCATAGCATGCCTCTGAAAACATTCTGAATTTCATAGTTACATTTAACTATTACTTTATCTTGTTCAGCAGATGGCAGTCTTTCTTTGATACAAGAATGCAATTTATTCAATGATATAAACCAGACAATATCTAAAAATAAGAGAAAGGTTGTAATAGTCATTTAAGTGTTATTGCAAAGGCACATGTGGTGCATTGAACCCTTCAGTGCCAGCCTATATGCACTGTACTGAGGTGGTGCATCTTAGAGATCATTTAAATTTGTAACTCCTGTGTACTCCCATGGTATGTGGGTCCCTCCCATTATGGCATGGAGCATCCTCAGGTTACGGGTGGAGGAACGGCCTCCAATATGGATGGTAGCTGTGAATATATAGAATAAGCAATTTCAGACAGCCGACAAGGGGTGGTCCTCCAGCTTGGGGGTTGGCCAAGATGCTAACAACTCCTCACCGTAAAAAAGTATCATTTTACCAATCATTCACACAGAAAGCCTCAGTCAGGCACTTGTGAATGCGGTAAAGAACCTTAGCATTCCATAAAATGTGGGGAATTTCTTTACTAGCTGAGAACTGGTTATCTTTCCAAGAAGGGCTATGTTCTGTGGAGTAAGTAAGGCAGTAACTCCTCTGTCCTCAACAGTAGTTGGAATTTAAACCCTAGTTTCACTGAAGAGTTAAAGAAGTCCTCAAGGGGTTAATGTTGGATTAAGATTATCAATCAAAGAACACAACTACAATAAAACTTCTAGCATCACAGACTTATTGAATAACAAGGTATATCTTACACAAATTTCAGTTCCATGGTCTGCGAACTGTAATGGCAAATTTAGATGTTACATTAACGTACATGTAAAGTGGGTTGTTAAGGCAAATGGGATATGCTGTATTGGTTGAAAATATCAGAATAGTGGCATAATATTCAGACAGACAAGACAGAGTACATGGACTACATCAGGCTCAGTTTTGCAAATAGTAGCTAAGGACAAAAGAGCAAGTCATTATTTACAATTATATCTACAATAAAATAACTGTAAGTACAATAGTTCATGATATAAATATGAATAATTAAGTAAAACAATGCCAATATTATTAATAGTTTTCTCTATATACAAGTTTCTGCATGGCAGAGATCAATAATCACAGGTGTGTGGAGAATAAGTATGATATATATATATATTATTAATATTATTCATAATGAGTTTATATTATATACCTCTCAAATATGTTTTTCTATAATAGGCACAGAGGAGGCTTTTTCTCGGAACACCGAAAAAAGCAAAAGAGAACCTCTAAAATATGTGCTATGTACTCAGATTCTAGTCATAAAATAACAGAATTACTAGGTAAAACTACTATTTTGCTATTTAAAATGTGTTATGAGTATGAATGAAATACATGGAATTAATGTTATTCAAGAGAATGGTCCTTTATTTTTAACTTTTAGACACTATGAGGTTATGAAAGTTACTACTTGGTCGATATTTGCTGATGTACAATTCCAAAATGTCATAGCAGACAGAGTGAACACTTGAAGAAACACTTCTCATTGTAGAAACACATTAAATGCACATATATAATATTAAAATGACAGAAAGAAGAAAAAATTCTTCAGGGGAAAACATAAGAAAGAAAACTGTGAACTTTTGGTGCCATACTATTGCAAGGGAAATGCTTTTACAAATAAAATATTTGTAGATAATATACTGCACTCTCAAACGAAATGCATACCAAGATTAAAAACAATTATTTTTTTAAATATTCTTTTATGCTCACTTTCTCAAAATTCACCAACAGTAACATAAAACAGGTTTAAAATTACGTAATAATATTAGTTAAAAACAGGATTTTAGTGAAGAATAAGTACAAATATATGTTCCATAGCAGTCATGAACGTCTAACATATTTTTATAAATTAGATAATACATATTTTGACATGTTCATGTTTATTGTGTTTGTTTTTACTTTTATCATAACTCTCCTTCCTTTCATATCCTACTCAACTCATTATCCACTAACCATCCAATTATTCACTGCTATATTACATAAATAATGGAAAGCATAAATTAACCACATAATGAAAAACCATAAACAACTAAAAAATAAAATCCTATCTAAAAAAGCAGATTAAAACCATTGGCTGAAAACCAGCTAAATTATGATTAAACACATTATTAGAGTGATAGTGTGATGAGTCAAGTTTTCTGGAATGTTATTGCATGTCAATTGGCATATACTTACTGAAGTTTCAAAAGATCATAAAGCCTCCATCTTCAAGGTCAAGCAGCCAACAGACAGCCCTTCTTCTTGGACTGCTCGACCCTGAAGATGGAGATACTACAATCCTTCTTAAACGTTGGCTGTTATTTACCAGCTGACAGAGCATAACGTTCCAGAAAATGTAAATCCTCACATATAATTCATATTTCATAACAGATGTAGGTACCAACTGTCAAGATATCAAATGGTACAGGAAAAATAAAATTGACTCGAAGTCCAGTACCATACAATACTACTTACGCCCATGTTTTGGTTATGGATATTATTTGACAGGATATTTAAAAATAAGTTAGCTATCAAAAAATATCTGCTACTAAATAATTATTAAATTTTTTTTTTCCTGGAATTTATTTAGAGTTTACATACGTCCAACACTGCAACCATGCTAGGCACATTTTGTTACAAAGTGCAGCCAGGGAACTTTGTTTTACAGTTTTTTTAAAAAGGCAAACATTAACTGAATACTCACTCATACAAGATATTATTTTATTCACCAAACAACATAAAGAAACAAAAACTTAACCAAACTTTTCTTTCAAATTGACAACTGAATGCTGATTAAAAATACAAATCGTGCGATTAAATTAAAATATCAAGCCCCTTTCTCTTTGAGACACAACGGTGTGCACAACTGGCACAATCTGTATACATGTATATGCTCATCAAGCCTTGCATTAGTACACCAAACCCATCACTCTATCAGTAATTTAAGTTTCTACCCCTGTCTGCTATTGGAAATATGGATTACGAGCTTAAAGTATAAACCTGTTTAGTGTACATCCCTTAAAATGTTAGGGAAGTGGAGAAAACTACCTAAAATATACTGTCTATATATATATATATATATATAAATACTGCAGTACCAGTACCTTCCTACATACATCTGTATGTCAAGGCCTAATGCAGTTCTAAGAGCAGCAAAAATACATCATATGTTTCTTATTAACTCTCACTCAATATTTTAATGATAACTGTTTTAATTAGCAGTATTTAATTAAGGATATACCAGGCAGGACATTGGTACTTTGAATGAGATGATGCAAATATTTGAAGCCAGTAATTATAAATATTAATTCATTTTTGCTGTAACCTCAAAACTTTCTGTTTGCCATTTATGGTGAATACATACTATAAATAAAGAAACCAATATTGGGTTTAACAAAATAATCATATTTGGATACTTCTGATTATGTCTACACAATTATTTTCCCTGATTTAAGCAAGTTACTTAAGCTAGTCAATGGATTAGACACACACACACACACACACAGAGCTGATATTGCAATCAGCAATACATGTCTCTACTCTAGAAATATACATTTCTTACCATGACATACACATGCCATTCCTTTATGTAACCATAATTTATGTGAGATGTAAGCTTCTCACTGAGGTAAACTCCTGGTATGCTCTAGTTACAGTGTAAACTTATCATATAGCTGCTTGTACTGTCATTCAGCCATTTATTGATAGCTCCAAATTCCACATTTGTGAAGAGTAGAAACATGTGCCATCAAATCTGCCCACTTGTGTTCATGTAGTCTGAATCACAGATATTGCATAATGTATTTTATCTGAACTTGTTTCTAATGTTGGTCAAGGGATTTTTAAATTGGAAGTGTTTTGCCTAAGACTATGGTACCCAAGATATTACACTGTGTGGAAGAAATGACTGCCTCAGTATTCAGGCAAGAAGAAGTCTACCCTAAAGATGAAAAGAGATGGTTCCTCCATGGTGTTGGTGTGTGTGTGTGTGTGTGTGTGTGTGTGTATCCATCAGACTTCACCGAGTTACGTGCTAGAAGACTGTGACATCATCATTTTAACCACTTCAAACTAAATACAGAAGCAGTATCCATGTTTGGATTATGTTAATCAAAGGGATAGTGATTTTGATTCAGAAACACCAGATATGTTACTTGCAGGCAACAGTTAAGAATTTTCATGCAATCAGTAATGTTAATATGAAATTCACGCCCTGTGTTTCTGAGGTCATCTGACATCATCAACCAGTAGAGATGCAGCAACTGACACAGCCACACATTACACCCACAGTGTTAACTTGTAGCCTGAGGTCATGTACTTGGCACAGTAAACAGCATCAGGCAGTCATCACAATATGTGCAGCTTAGCCTGAGCAATGCAACATGCCAGCTGTCAATGAATTTTTCATAGTAACTTAGTGCAGCTGGCTAAAATGAAAGGCTGCAAGGAGACAATGGAAGATCCAGTTGCATCCCAACAGCTCTTTCTCAGACGCAGATTTTTTCATGACAAGTGGCCCGTAACACGTCTTGCCAAAATAAAGTAGTATTAATATATCATCCAGCATATGCTGTCTGTGATACAGCATCTATGATATGTATTAACTCCTACATTTTTTGGCACTGAGGTGGCATGCTTGGGGGTCATTATAATAAAGGTTTATAAGTTCCTCCTCTTTGGAGTGACTAGTCAATCCTATGATAAGGAGCAGAAACTAGATTGCCAAGTTCGCTAACATACCTTTGTTACAATGAAACCCTGAGGATGGCACCTTGGGGTCAAAACATGTACAGCTGGTATATGTCATAAATGGTGTATCACAGACTGTGTGTGTTGAATGATATATTGATGTAAGAACATGCACGGTATAAATAACATAAAATAAGGCATTATTACTTTCTGATTAAATAAGTTTGTTCACTCTTTCTTAAGTATCCAAATATTTAAACTGTTAAAGGTTCAAGCTCAATACCTATTCATTAAAAGTAAAAAAGGAGTGTAGATAACTGGACAACAAACAACAGAGTGAAACTTCATGAAACTGCAAGTATTTATACTTCAGGCAAATGAAAATTTCCATTACCCAATCCAATGTTCAGTCTGCAATATCCTCCATCATACCCGCAACTTTTTTCATTGTTATAAACAATTTTCATTACAAAAAGTTGTTACAATCAGGTTTAAAATTATACAATTAAAACCTCTGATATGGAAAGGACAGCATTTGCGAAAAAGTAATATTATTACATTACAGAGAGATGGTTCAATGTTAAATGCAATAAGTCAAAGAACCTGTGACAATCTACCAAAATAATGTAGCTTCAAAAATGTAATTATGCAGAAATAGTGACACAGGCTGTGAATGTAAACTTACAATAGTATTAATATATTAGAACAGTAGTTACTAGAAATTACGTCCTTATGTAGGATTATTTAGTGAACGGTCGGAAATATCTAATCGTGTGACCAATTCGTAGTCACACTGTTGGTCCGCCGATCCGCGTCTTGCTTTTGGTTCACTCAGGACTTCCTGGAAGTATCTTGTACATTCGACACATAGTGCGGAATATGCTACTCACTTCACAACAGTTTCACTGTACGTATCACACTAACACTTCACTCAGATATGTGCACAAATTGATTATTATAACTTCAAATCTTTTTCTTGTGGACATCCACTCATAAAATGAAATTTTAGATTGACGTATTTACACCCACCTAGAAACTTTACTACTGTACAGTACATCACTCATATGCTTCAAGTTTTGTGGCAATAATCTTAATTCTTTTTAAAGTTCTGATCAAGATTCTCAATATTACCCAACACAGTCAAAAGTAAAAAAACTTCTCAGAAACTATGAACATCTTACCATAGTGCCAACTGGTATCCTGCTGGGAAAGAAACTCCTCCCTTCAATCAACATGTTATACAATACACACAAACAAGAGAAGCACATAAATTTAACAACTCATGGTTTTCCAGTACTGAATATATGATCCTATCATGAAATTGTTCATCACACCATAAAGAAACGTTAGAAAGAAATTGACATTTCAAATTTTCTTTAGAAGGCCTGGATTTCAGTTGCAGACATAATAAATAAGATGTGAGATTTAAGGTCCTCATAGTGGTGAGTATTAAGATAAAGGGTTCTGCGATGTGACGCCGTGTAATTTGGTAGATCGGTAACAATGTTTCAGAGTAATGTTATATTTGTGTGTTCTTCTACCCCGAACACTAACACAGCAGTTTTCTCCCAAGACATTTCTATCAGCTACACTACACAGTATCACATCCCAAAAGACCATCACCTTCTAAGAAATGTTAGTAATTTTCAAGTAATTTATTTCTACTAAGGAAATAAATAAAAATTGATCCAATCATTTTAATTTATAACCTGACAGAAATTACTTCATATCAAAGAATCAGAAGGGGTGGACATCCAAATTTCTATTGCACCATTAACTTTCTGTAGCCTCTTCACAATACAATCATTACTTGTATCAGTATCAATAATGATCTATTTTGCCCTGGCACCACAATCAATAAAGATCTACTTATTGTTTATCCCATTAGCAGTTATGCAGTTTGAACACACTGTGTCGGTTAGCTGATTTGCTGTGACAGCAAAGTGTAAGTTTGGTTTGTTTGAATTCTGATGTGTGCTATAAGTCAATGTCATTTTACAGCATCAGATGTGTAAAAACTAGTCACTTTTACTACATATATATATATAATATTCCAAAAGATTTTAATCCATGATGCAACTTAAAAAAAACTGGATTTTTCTCCACTTATCTGGTGTTGCTGGCAAAGTAAAGTGAAATAAGGACAATTTCTTTATCAGGATATGTGCTGAAATGTAAATAAAGTAAAAAATGAAAGAAAAAGGATAAAAAAGAATATTGTTGTTTTGAACTGCAAAGCACAATAATCCATTTTAATGCCAATTTATGTCATCATTCTTATTGGTATGACAACGTGCAGTGTAAAAATCTCAGTATTTCATACAAATCATTGAGTCAATGCAGTAGCACTGACTGCTTTTCTTAATTTTTTGACTGTCAAATTTCTGAACGCCATTTTGGAAAGCAGTACATTACTGTTCCACTGGAAAGAACTGAAAAATCTATGGCGATCTGCAAAGTCATTGAACTTAATTTGGACAAGGAACCCACTTCAATTAGTCTATACATGTGAAAGAGCAAGAGATGAAATTCTGTCCCCATGCAGGGAGTGAATCCTTCAGCTAAGTGTAATGCAGTACAATGTATGCTGGGTGGCAGCACTTGCTCAAAACAGTCTGTTATTATGAGGCAGTTGAGATATGTACATGTGTCAGTCGGTGCAAAAATCTTAACTATTACCAACAAGAAGTTAACTCTGGGTGGCAACACTGCTTGGTCTGTCCAGTTTTTGAGATCTTTTCAGTTTCATGGTATGCGTAATTCAGTGATGTCAACGTGTCCCTCATGGCCTATAATGTATAAGCCTCGACATATGGAAGGTGTTTCTGTGGAAATCAGAGTTAGTGATGGAAACTGCCAAATTTTTTATTGTAATTTCAGTGGGCTTTCTACTAGAATTATATCAGAGTTTATGCTATTTTTCATATATCAAGCACCCAGAAATTTATTCTATATCTGGCACTGTAACATAATTGAACCAAGTACATCCTGAAGCAAATATTTATACCGATGGCAGAATATCATATTCATAAGAGAAATGTCTGAAAGGATCACAGTATTTTGATGACACGTATAAATAAATAGTTCAGCAAACCAAACCAAATTTTAAGGAATTGCCACTAAAATAATTTCAGTCATGCTTTTCCATAATATATTCCAAAGAAAAAAATTGTGTATTTTGAAAATGTTTCACCCTTCAGTTATTACAAAAGTTCTATTTTTTCACAGCACAAAATGTATTAATTTGAGACATTATATACTCTCTCCATAACACTGAACATAAATAAATCAAAAGTTGGTTGTCACTGGCTAAATTAATGTGCAGTGCATTCACTTAATATAACTGAGTTTACAGCAGTCTGTGTAAACAGTGAGAGATTCTGCCTGTTCTATGACAATATTTACTTTCCTTAATGAACTTCATTACCAATAATCATGAAAATTTTCAAACAAATTCATCTATACAAAATATTAATACAAGGAATAAGCACCATCTTCATAGATCTAATGTCAACCTGTATTTTTCTAAAAAGAAGGTACTTTTATGCTGGCATCAAAATTTTCAACAGTTTACCACCTTGTCTGATAATCCTCCAGAAAGACAAGACAAAATTTAAAGCAGCCTTCAGAAAATATTTAAATACACACTGCTTCTACTCCGTAAATGAAATTTTAATGTGTAAAGATGATCTATACTATTGTTTTGTAAAATGTTTGTGGTATTTTACACTGTAAAATTTGTGTATATTTGTGTAAATGTGACTTGTTCCAAATCCTACTGTCTTTGTTACACAATTATGGATCCACGCAATGCATGCATGTATGCATGTACATATGTATGTATGTATGTATGTATGTATGTATGTATGTATGTATGTATGTATGTATGTATGTATGTATGTATGTATGTATGTATGTATGTATGTAGGTGTGTATGTATGTATGTATTCCATTTCTTAATGATATAATTCAGATCGTTTATATATATTCTCTTGTGCATGGACATTCAACAACACATTGTGTTCAGGCAACACAACTACACTCCCCTTCAGAAACACACAGGTCAGAAAGCCAATACAAAGATATAAAATAACTATGCACAAGTGGCAAGACACAAAAATGAAATATGGCAAGGCTTAGAGGGGGTGATAAATACTCTGATAATGTCCTGAACACCATTCAATGATCCAAATGGCTGCTGAGGAAAATAATTTAGCAAGTCACAAGGCAGAGAACACAGCTGGCCCAGGATCTTCACCTACAGCACCACCAAATCAATTTGGACTGATTCCATCTAATCTGCTAGACTTCATCTTCTATTGAACGGATGGGAATTTGTTGTTTCTGTGCAAGGGCATTCAGAACATGTACAAGCTGGTCCAGTTTCTTGTCCATTATAGATAACTGAAAAAAAAGGGCAAACAACATTCAAGCCCCCTTATTAATTGTTAAATTAATTAATGGTTTATTGAAGAACACTGCCAATAAGTCGGAATGTGTCACCATAAACGAAAGATATTAATGTATGATGAAGTAGAAAGGATGTGGCAGATATTAATAAGCTAACAGCAGTAGAGATGATATTTCTAAGTAACGAAGGAAAAACTAAAAGATAAAGAACAATAAATGAGAAATTACAGATAATTCAAAGAAAACTGTCTTGGAACAAAAATTTGTAAGTAACAAGACATGAAGATATAAATAAAAAACTAACATATAATCATGAAATTAAAAAATTAGGGACTGGAAATTAAGATCAAAATATCACTGAACAAATCTGCCACATTAACTGGAACATTATTTTAAAAGCTGTGGTGGCTACTGTACATATTACTAAAAGTATGGTGTAAATTTCATGTCTTCAACTGCCTAGCCTTAATTCTGCGGCAAGAAACAGGAAACAGAATAGGTACAGCTGTACATTCATCAGAAGTGTTTCCTGTTCCTTTCCATATCCTATTTCCTTTTGGACATTCAGTATCTTCACCTGTGTATCAGGACAATCAGTACTTTGAGATAACATTTTGAAAAATAATGCTGTAACTCAGAAACATGTTATTTAGAGTTCCTGATATTTGAGCTGATAACATAAATTTGGTTTCCATTTCATCCACATGATAATTCCTGTATAACACACAACTCAGATTTACTCACCTGTTGCTCAACACGATATAAACGGGCTCCAATTGTCATGGGCTTCACATTGCCAGCTCGGTCAATGCCTGCTAGATAGCTGCCTGGCTTGCCCAGTGTTTGATCCAAACGCCTTTGCAGCTCCTGTACAGTTAACATCACATTGAAATGCTGAATGTACCCTGCCTTTTAAGAAATTAACCACATCTCTTACATGATTAGATACTTTGTTATAAATCTGATCCTCACACTCACTAGATTAAAAAAAAAAAAGACCTGTATAAATATCCAACAGCAAGACTGAGATCAAGACAGGAACAACAGATTAGGAAAGAGCTGTCACCGAAGAAAGGAAGCATGTGGGAAGAAAATGACAACAAGGAATTCTAGAACACTGAAACAGATGCAGAAGCTTGCTGGATGGATACTTACATAAAGTGGAAATGTAAAAGGAGGAAGAATGGAGAAAAAGGAGGAAGAGTGGGAGATGAAGGGGAAGGAGGATGAAGAGGGGGAGGTTAAGGGGGGGAATAGGGAGAGGTGAAGGAGGAAGAAGAGAAGAAAGAGGAGAAAAAAATAAGAAGAATAAACTTGTTAAGTTTAAGTGATTTCACAAATCTCATATCAGGAGCCAATTATGCAGCACAAGACCATAATCTTACAATATCAGCAAACTGTAAAGTAGATTCTACACTGACACTACCATAATATGTTACAATATCAAGTGTTACACTGATAAAACAATCAATACCAAAGTAACAGACATGAAATTTTGGAGAAGTACTGACAGAAATATTAGTAGGAGCAAAATTGGAAATGAAACATTTTTGAGAAGGTGAAATTCAAAATTACTTATTGGAGTACAAGAGCAATGATCCAATATTTCCTCAATTTTAATCTACACAAATCAGAGCCTTTCACTGCACGTCCAGATCTTGTTAAATAATAACTTTGCACAAATATTAAAGAGGCAGAAGGCAGACAGACAGAGGCAACATTACTCTTGTTCATCATAAGCATATGTACCCACTGTTCAAGCAAGATTACTTGGTTTTCTTGTCAGTATCACAATATATGACAGCTAGAAACTTCTTGAAATTGACAAAACAAGTACTGGGAAGAAAGGGTAGGAATCACATCTGAAAACTCTAACACTTCACTCCAGTGTTGGCTACTATACATATCAACACTAACATGAAGAAAATTCCATATCCTTGGGTATTTCCTGTTAGGTCCATGGTAGGGAACAGGACAGTTTTACATAGGAAAAGGTGCGTTAAAAACACGGGCACTTAACCCTTCACAAATGCTACATAGCTGTACCTACAGAACAGCTCATGAGAAGCAGCATCTTTCATTGCAATTTAGCACTATAATATTTTGCCAAATTTGCTAAATTTGTGTCACTTGTCATCAGGAAATAGTTTGTTACTACCAGGAATCTCGAGATACACCTTGTCACCAGGAAATAGTTTGTTACTACCAGGAATCTCGAGATACACCTGATTACAGTTGAATAAGAAATGAAGAAATTATTGTCTTTGCATAGCACATAAGCAAAATGAAAACAGGAATTTTGTGGGAAAACCAGATAGAAAGAGACCACTTGGGAAGGCCTGGGTGTAGATGGGAGAAATTAGGTGGAGGTGTGCCCTGGATTCAAGGGAATGAGGATTTAGAAAAGTGGCAGTCTGTTGTGAACATGGGAATGAACATTTTCTTTTCATAAATTACAGGGAATTGCCTCAATAAGTGCAGAACTACTGTCTCCTCAAAAAAAGGACTCTACTGCAAGCAGCTAGTTAATCAGTTACTTAGTTAGCTAGAAAATGTTGGAATTTAAAACTAAAATTTGCTCACTCAGGGTTATGTATCTCTAAAGTAGCAGTGCCAAGAAAATATCACCAAATCATAAAACTGTTATGAACTCACCTTTATTCTGACCATCATATTCAGATGGCCCTGACTGTACTGTTCAATAACGTCGCGCACATCATATGGTTTGCGTGCTTGCTGGAACTTGCGACGAGCAACAAAGTACTTTATCTTCCGTATTGCTCGGATTGCATTTCGATGCGCTTCTGTCAGCCTGCGCCAAATTAAACAGCTAGCAATTGTAACAAGGAGAAGACAGATGTAGTTTCATGGCAGCAGTGTTTGAAACAGAACTACAAAAAAATTGTCTAAACATGTTAGTAAAATATTTTTTTTTTGTCTGCAATAGTCCATGAATTAAATACAGCAGATGTGTTGCCTTCAATAAACCCATTCATGTTCCATACATTAAGCACAAGAGAGAACTTGGTTTAAAAGTTCCAAATTTCCCAAAACCTCATTATCCACATTTATTAATGATAATTCTTGATACTGTGCCATTTGGAATGTTAGCTATAAATGGCAATGGAAGATATGCTGAGTTGGTGAAATTGTGCCTACCCCAACTGAAACAAGTTTGTACTGTATCTGTAGAGCATTACCACTTAGTGCATATGGTTATTTAAACACATTTATTACCACAGCAAGGTAAGGTAAATGTAAAGCTGTCCCTGTGCTAAATTAAACAGCAAATTCACATGGGAGAAAGGAGGCATATCCAGACGCATCATTGACCTCAGCACTGACCACTTTGCTCAACAGCAAAGAATTCCCCACACCCACTGTCTAAGACACTAAATGAGGCTTGGAGCTGTTTAGAATGCTGTGAAGAAGAAAACAAGTCTTTGCTCCAGCTGAGAATCAAACCATGGTTCTTTGGTTGTGCAGTTTGTAGTCCATGCACTATACTGACTGAGCTATCAGGACCACTGTCACAAAACTTTACATAATTGTTCAGTACATTGCAGGTATAACGATTCTACACAACATCATTACCCAAGTAGGGTACTTGTTCAAAGCTGTGTACACTCTGTTCAACAAGAATCAAGTGGCCTGATATATCGTACATCCTGCTCAGGCAGTGAAGTGAGGTACACTTGTCATCATAATTCGAGTAGTTTTATTTTCCCATATTTGTGCATTTGTTGCATTTCTCTGTCTTCCATTCATTACAAACAATCACACCGTGTATATATTAACCAAAGACACCAATACATTTGCTTAATTTGAAGTTAAAATATGAATTAAAGGTCATTAATTTTCTGAGGCATGTGGCTTGCTAGCTCTGCTTCAATGGATGGATATTGCGAAAGGGTGGTTGTTTTCCACACCCGGAGATAGCCGAGCACGTTAATGCATAAAGGCAATACTCTTCGGAAACAAACTACATTGGTTCGATTTCCAGTGTCAGCATATAATTTTTCTTTTTGAATATGCTTTATACTCACAAACACGCAATTAAATTATGCAGTAACACATCCATTATTTAATTATACGTTTCCAAAGTTATCTTCACTCCATTGGCAGGGTTAGATATGCGAGTGACACAGATATTTCTGTTTTTTTTTTTTTTTACCAACATTCTGATTTAGAGGGTTCATGTTTGAATGGGACTAAATCTAGGCACGTGAATCTTGTTGTTGCTTGCAGGTCATAGCAGGTCACAAGATCTGACATTGGGTTGCACAATTTTAAACATTTACAGAAAGGAATTGTTAAGTGTATGATGGGTGTGCTGGGGAGGTCTGGACTGGGGGTGGTTTCACTCTCGCCTTGTTTCAGGGGTGGGGTGAGGGGAGTGAAGTACTATTGGGACAGGTGCAGCTCAATTTTAGCTTTTGAAACAAGTTCACAATTCTTCTTCCATGTGACCTTCTAGTAGACAATAACACATTTTCAAAAATGTGCATTTTTAAAAGTCTTACTGGCTACACTGATTATGGTGGTTATGAAAACTGATGTGCATTTTTTAATAATAATGAAATCAAAGGTAATGAAGAGCTTATGTTGGTTATTTTAAACTGTACTTTGCTGCATAATCAAAATGATGGATGGACTGTGCCTTACCCCTATTTAATTGTTTGTTGTAAGAATGTTATTTAAAGAAGCCTACATTGCATGATAAAACTTGTTGTATGATTAAAGAATACTTATACTAAAGGATTTCTCATTAAATTAAGTCAAGTTTTTTTCAGTTTTCTGTCACCCTAATCAAATGTCTTCCAAAACTGCAGTATGGTAATTCACAATTTTTGAGCTGTGGACCAAAAAGGATATCATACCCGCTGCTAACTATGGATGAAGACGGAGGGTAGGGGATTATCCATGGATGAAAACTGACCTGTCGGCGACAATATGGTCATTAACACTTATATGAGTGTAGGCCGAATCCCTCTTCATGACTTAACCACCATAATCAGTGTAGCCAGTAAGACTTTTAAAGAAGTACATTTTTGAAAATGTGTTATTGTCTACTAGAAGGCCACATGGAAGAAGAATTATGAACTTGTTTTGAAAACTAAAATTGAGCTGCACCTGTTCCAACAGTACTTCACTCTCCACACCCCACCCATGAAACAAGGCAAAAGTGAAACCACCCTCGCTCAAGATCTCCCCAGCACACACATCATATGCTCAACAATTCCTTTCCATAAATGTTTCAAATCATGCAACCCAATGTCAAATCTCATGACCCGCTACGCCCCATAAGCAACAACAAGATTCACATGCCTAGATTTAGTCGTTAAACAAAGAAAAAAGAATTACGGAAAAATAACAAATATCTGCGTCACTTGCATTTCTAACCCTGCCAATGGAGCAAAGATAACTTTTGAAACATTAAATAATGGATGTGTTACTGCATAATTTAATTGAGTGTTTGTGAGTACAAAACATATTCAAAAAAAAAAAAATTATATGCTGACACTGGGACTTGAACTAATATAGTTTGTTTCCAAAGAGTATTGCCATCAAGCGTTAATGCACTCAGCTACTCCCCAGGTGTGGCAAATAACCACCCTTTTGCAAACATCCATCGGTGGAAGCAGAGCTAGCAAGCCACATGCCTTGGAAAATTAATGACCTTTAATTCATGTTTTAACTTCAAATTAAGCGAATGTGTTGGTGTCGTTGGTTAATATACGTGGTGTGATTGATTGTAATGAATGGAAGACAGAGAAATGCCACAAATGCACAAATATGGGGAAGTAAAATGACTTGAATTATGATGACAACTGTACATCATATGACTTCCTGTTCAGGACTTAGGAAATTTCAGGCCACTTGTTTTTTGTTGAACAGAAGGTTCATGAAACCAAGTCTCCACTGACAAATAATAGGAAGTTTGAAAGACCATAAGTACTGATTACTTAACTAGGAATGGTTGATGATCCTGTTTCTCTCAGTAATTGAAAGCATTTAATTTTCATTTCGCATGTATTTAACTCAGTAAGGAAGCAGACATGAATTTCTACTTCAAACACTGCATCAGATGAACATCACACAGAAAAAGAAGAAGAAGATGAAGACAAAGACAAAATCTGCAGCTATCTCACAAATAATTAATTCAAATCCTGAGAGTGAATGCAGCTTATTCCTCCAACTGTAGTCACTATCATTGATAAATTTGTCTAAATGATTCCAGTACTTACGATGTGACCCTCTGAGGCTCGTCTATATCAATGTCAATTTCATCGGAAGCTGCTTCTGTAACGCTACTTGTCTGGCTAGTGAATAATGACCCACGGCCTTCTCTTCTTACACGATTTGGTGTCCCTGTAATATAACAACCCTAGTAAGTAATACTGCTGTTTATTGTAGAAGGCCATTATTTCATATGACAACTATCAGCTGCTACTTCCTGTCGGATGTTTATCCTATTACCATAGCCCACTCTTCTGACTGCCCACTCACTCACACACACACAAACACACAGCACAGATTAGCGGCGGATGTGATAAATGATAGTCTAAACGACAGTCGTCAGACAAAACAAGTGCAATGCATTTCAGCATCTTGTCACTGACTGTGTTAACAATAACTGTACATTACATTGTCTCCACCAAGGACGATAATATGGGCAGGGCATGTAGTATGCATGGCACAGAAGAGAAATGCATGCAGAGTTTGGTAGTAAAACCAGAAGAAAAGGTCTAGGCATAGTTGGAACAATAATATTAAAATTGGTCTTAAAATAACCATGGTGGGAGGGTATGAATTGGATTCATATGGCTCAGGATAGGGACCACAAATATGAACCTTCAGGAACCATAAGATGCAGAGAACATCTTGACTAATGGAGGAACTATAAACTTCTCTAGGACACTTCCACATGGATTTAATACTGTCTCCATACATGTGTTTAATCTTAGAATAATGCAGACAATTTGCACATAAAAATATATATGAAGCCTCGAGATAACTTCATTATATGGAAAAAGTTCCACAAGTGACATCGTACTCAAATTTAACCCTGTCCCTCTGCATGCCAAGATAGCATCTGGGGGGATTGGAGGCATACATCAACCCATTCCTAACCTTGACAATGAGATGGAGTTGAGGGGTAAGCTTCACACTCCAATCACTTCAGCCCAGGGGAAAGAAAACCAGGTGGCCCCCATAGTTGATCTGGATGCTTTGGAGAAGAGAAAAATCAATTGCCCCCGCCATAAATTGAACAATATTTCCTCCATTGTTCAGCCCATAACCGAATAAACTGAACATAACTTTGAACAAATGTATGTGGAACAATAAATGAAATGTGTGGAGACAGGATAACACATTATTATCATCAGTATGTCCTGCACAATGGGTGAAGCAGTGCCTAACTTAGCAGAGCAGTTATCACACACTGACAGAATAAAAGAAAAGATGTTTTCCTTCTACACAGAATTTATGTCACAGTGTAAATGACATACTTCCTCTCAAGGACTGAGTTTCCTGCAGCATTGATTATAAAAAATACCATCTTCTGGGATGTCACACTGTACATTGTGGTAGATGTGAACCACCGACCTCCATCCTAAAGACGAAGGCAGCAGTTTCCTCTGGAAGATCAACACCTAGCAGAAAACATGGCACCAAACATTTCTGTTCTGTATGCCATAGACACTTTTACTTTTACAGACTTACCTGTTTGATCACTAAACTTTCCGACATCCTATCAAAAAAACTGTAGCAAACAACCGAATTATACCTGCTTTAGGCTCCTCAATATAGAAGACCACATCCCCTTCACTTTCACGTCGGTTTGAATTACTGCTTCCTTCCAATGCATTACTAGGCACTTCCATTCGGTTCTTTGATTTCCGTCTCTTCAAAACGCTCGCCTTCTTTGCGACCTGGATAATGAGAGACTGTTGGACCAACCAAAGTTTAGCTAGCTGCAACATCCAACACTCAACATAGCAATCTAACATCAATAAGCTGAAAGAACATGTCAAGAGAGCAAAACATAGAGCAATTACAACTGTATATAGCAAGCAGAAGCAAACAATATTCAGAAACTGCATTTTGAAGACTTGTATTACACAGCTACATGAAGAAGGCAGGAGGCAAAACATTCTTGGCAGCAGTACGATGAATGTGGTTAAAAACCACATAGCTCTGTGCAGCAAAAAGTTTCTAAATACTGGGAACCTACACAAAATGGAACATAAAAGGCACCTCAAAGAAAATCTGAGATTTGTTGCAAAGTTCACATAGAATATGAATGGCCGTAAGACTGTAAAAAAACTGTGGTGCTTTAGACACTCAAATTCCACTTTGTGTAGTGATAATATTTGCATGCCCCATTCAACAATGTGAGCAATATTTCATAAACCAAAGCCCATACTAAAGAATATTAATGGTTTACAACAACCAGTTGCAAGACACAGACTAATTACCGGCTGGAAACTGCAACTAATTACAAAGAACAGGGAACAACAGGCAGATTACTAAACACCCTTCCAAGCATTCATTGCTATTTACATTTTATTTTTATGCAACATTAAATATGTTTGAAATGTACCAATTAGTCATAGAGTGTAATATGGGGGCCTTTCATTGTTATTATGAATAATGAGTTAGAAAGGATGTAAAACAAAGCTGTAGTGATCAAATGAAGGTAAAAGGCAAAGGTAAAGCAGTCCCATTACAGGCCTGGACAGGCCCAGAGGGTTCCAGGAAGTTAAGGTTCCCAGATTTCGTGACAACAGCACAGCTGGCCGTCTTTACCCCCAGGAAATACTCTTGGTACTCAGACCAAATGAAGGTAGCATCATGGAATTTTCTAGGAGAGACTGAGAAAAAATGTGAAATGCCACAGGATATTAGGTGTTCTGACCGTAATTCCAGCGTGGCGCTGCTGAAACACCTGTATACAGTGTTCTCACTCATAAATGGCTAAAACGTGTTTAAAGTAGATAACACAGTGAGCTTTACTACCCTGGCTGTTTATCATGTTATGGTAAAATATGTAGAACGTGATATTACTATGGATAGCTCCTAGATTTTGACTACTTTGTTTAAAAATCTACATTATAAACAATTTTCACATCACAATAAATTGGCAGGTATAAGCCAACTTGAGGTTCATTCCACTTTCATCTTCTCTTTGGTCAAGCAACATTTCTTCTGCCACTTGGAATGTATTCATACATTAACTTGGGAATGCTCACATCATCAATCTTCACTAAATGTTTGGTCCTGTGATGTCTATAATCAACAATAACTTCGTTATATTAAATTTTTCTGTCACTGTTATAAAAATTTCCTTTATATATTCGTCTGTTTCAATTCTTCATAACAATTTACAATAACTTTCTGATGTCATTACACTGACTCAACAAAGAGCACAGCCATATTTAGAGTTATCATTTTGCACTCAGTCCTCAGACTAATGTCATAATATCCATCAACTAATCAACATTCTTCTTCTGTTTGTAAAAATAAACATCCAACTTATTTACAGTCTACAAGCATGTCATCATCCCATCTGAATGCTGTGCTGAACAACTCTATTCATCAGAGTCTTTCTTGACAAGTTCCTAGACATTTGGACAGTTCACACATTCCTTTTCTTTTATGAAGCATATTTGGTAAATAAAAAGAAAGTACATTTTACTGTGTTCATAAGGAACTGTCATCGGACCCATACCTCAATCAGATGAATCCGTATACTCTCGATTTAAGCTACACCCAAATATTACACTTACATCTAGGATTATGTTTACCAAGCAACTTCTCTTCAGAATTTCTGATGAAAACAAAATCTGATAGAAACTATAAATAAAAAAGAAATGAACTTATGCCCCATGGACCTGATAATAATTTACACATTATATTCCATGTAACATTACACAGCCCTAGAGTCAGGTTTCATGTGTGCAGACTCAATAGGAAGTCAACAATTCCTCCTGTCCAGGCATACCAACCTGTGATGTGTAAGTTCCCCAAATGGCTGCACAATCTAGGAACTGCCTCTACATTATAATTTACTAATATGCAAGCATAAATACAAATTGTGGCCGCAGTAAATTCAATGGCTGTTCACAAAAGGCCACAACAACATCCTTTATTTATCTTTTCCAACTCGCTTAGGCATTTGGATAGCCATAACCAAGGAAATCCATACTAAATTAATAAAGGTAAATATCACTGAATTTACATATATATATATATATGTGTGTGTGTGTGTGTGTGTGTGTGTGTGTGTATGGGCCAGGTAGCTCAGTCAGTATAGCAACTGACTACAGGCTGGCTGGTCCGGGATCGAATCCCAGTGGGGATGAGATTTTCTGCCAGTCCAGACTGATCCTGGGGCCCACCCAGCCTCCTGCACAATGGGTACTGGGTCTTTCCTGGGGGTAAATTGCAGCTGCAGCATGCTGCTGACCACTCACCACCTTCTAATACCACAATCATGGAAGAGTAGAGTTATACCTCTACCCACCTTCTGGGCCACATCGGGCCTGTAATGGGAACTCTTTACCTTTTATATACTAAATTGGGCTATGTGTAAGTCTGTACAATTAAAAAGTGATCATTCTGTGAAGTTCTTAAACTTGATCTACTTTAATTGTGTAAACTTTACACATGCATGAGAATCAATAATTTAATCTTGTATGGTTGTATGCAAACACACACACACACACACACACACACACACACACACACACACACACACACACACACATACATACATACATATATATAGCTGTAGATATATGTAAAACCCCTAATAATTTCATTTGTTGATTTAGTATGGTTTTCTTTGAAGACAGGCATGCAGAGGCCAAAACAAGTTGAAAGCAATAAGTAAATTTATTAATATAACAAATGAGGACAACCTATCCTCTTGTAAACAATGCTGAGTTTTTATTGATTACAGCTAAAAGGCTGTGCATGTTATATAAAGAATCATTTCAAAATTATAAAGTCTGAGTTAGGCTTGGCAGATTCTATACACATTATATATACAATTTATTTACAGTCAAAATAAATAAATAAATAAATAGGACAGGTTTAAAAAAAAATTTATATTACTGTTCACATAGTGTCTCCTGAGTTAACTGCTATGGTTTCTGCCCACGCAGATAGAGACACAGAATTAATTTCTGAGTTGGAGGTGGGGGGGTTCCTTAAGGCATATTCTGTTGTCTCAAAGGTACCATGTATGGTGAACTTGAGGATGGTCAACAATGGGGACCTACAGCTTAAAACAGGCTCAAAAAAATGAACACAGCTGATGTTCATCATATTGCCCTGATTGATGTGAAGGTTAAAATAAATGAGAACAAAAAACAGGCAGCCTTATCTGAATGTGGGTTGAATTCACAACCCTCTGAACTAGAGTGTGGTTCGCTACCCTGAGACTACCAGAACAAACTATACATAATGAGTTGCCATTTACAACATGTAACTGCTCATGTACTAAGCCCTGCAGCAAACTACAGATCACTGAGAACATCACTGTGTATTCAACACGCCCCATATAATACAGCACTGCACACAAAACTGGTAACAAGTGCAGGCAATGCTCAAGTAGTGTTTTGCTCAAAAAATTCATGTTGGCACTACTGTCAGTTGTGATGCTGCATCACCAAACACTGCTGGTTTTAATAGGACTTACGTTACTGCATAACGATGGTGGGAGTAGCAATTGCACAGTGATATTTCAATGCCCTCTGTATTCATAAACAACAGCCACGCAAGTTGCACATCACATCCAGCACTGTACACATTTTCATACATACATTTGCAAGCTCTTACACATCTCCAACTTTTGTTACTTTTAAACAGAATGAATCTGCTAAACAGCATGGGTACATCAATTAAGCAATTATGCTTTAGCAGAGTCCTATAATATGGATCTGGGTTGTAAAGTTCAAGAAGTCTAGGCAGTTTTACAGTAAAATAAAGGAGATGCACCAGAAATTAAGGTTTCTAATAACAATTCTATAGTAACCCCAATGTAAACCTAAAGTAATTTTTACTTAATAAAGAAACTTGCTACAGAAGTATTTAAAAATGTCTGCCTGTCACTTTAATGCATATCTCACAGAGATATCATTCACTGAAATAACATGCTGTCCAAAATGTTCATTCATATCAGAGGTGGACACTTCAAACCATTTTTGTGACATTCTTCATTATTAAATTATATTTACTTTAGCTCTACTTTCGAGTTTTTTTTCAAACCTCACTTATGGTATGTCTTCATATCACTTTCAAACTGCTGCAAGTCATTAAACTTCTTACATCAGACTCAAGTTTAATGTTTTTCTTATACTCTAAATCCTAAAATCTGGCAGTGGTCCCTGATCCATTCTGTACATAAGTAAACCAGAGTTACTTGCGTATTATATACAGGTTACAAGCAGCTGTACAGTTTACCAGATAACACTCCCAGCAACATATATTCAATTACACATTTACAAACCATATGGACATAAAGCATGCTAGTTTCCATGAAACCCACATTGAATCCATTGAAATATATCAATATAATTTTACCTTACCTATGATTCTTCCAACATTATTTTATCCCAGTGAATGTTGTGGAAGAGTGAGTCGCAAGTCCTGGGATTGTATCGCTGAACATAAAAGCTGTCCTGACTGGGATTTTTCATGATTTTCTCAACCACTCGAGGCAAATGCCATGAGAGTACCTTAAGTTAGGATATGGTTGCTTCCTTCCACAGCCCCAATTCATTATTCACTAATCATCCTATCATTGTATGCTACATAATCAGAGCTATAAGTGGCATTAAATAAGGAAATAAATGTTGATGGCAGACAGATCAACTATGGCTTAAACTACAAATATTTCCTCAGCTCTAAACAGTTATTTTAATTATGGCAGAAACATCAGTTATATCTCACAATATGCTAATGAAGATACATTCTTATTCAATTAATACAATTTAGAAATTTATTATTATTATTATTATTATTATTGTTGTTGTTGTTGTTGTTGTTGTTGTTCATAATAAAAATTTGTGCTGTTAAGCCTGCAAGTTACTAAATTGAATTATTATTATATTTGGTTGTTGTTGTTTTTGTTATTGTTGTTGTTGTTACAGCAGATACATATTTTTGTCAGTGTTAACATAGCTATTACCATTTTATGAATCATGTCAAAACACATGTTTTGAAACAAAGTTTTCCAATAAAAATTGGAAACAGCCTAAGTTTACTTATGCATATTTTTGTTAATTTTAAAAAGGTAATATATTTCAATTCTGTTTGCTTTTTGTTTTGTTTGTTTGCTTGTGCCACTAAAAGGTAACAAGGGTAATCACTTTTTATGGCACTCATACTTCAGATTTTCAGTAACGGTGGAATAAAATGTAATTTAACCCATTGAATCACGAAGCTGTTCCAAATAACACTTAAAAATTCCATTCCTACCTTACAGACAACACATTGTGTATACATTACAAATACTAACCAATCAATTTTTTAGGGACATATTTGTTCTTTAATCTGGCAATCCCCCCAAACAAATAAAAATATACAAATGCAAAATGCAAATAACAATGTTCAATCAAACGGTACAAATGTTTACCAGACTGTTTTAAATAACTTTAGTTGTTTATCCCTTATGCAACAATATGCATGTGTATATTCACACTCAGTAACTGGGAATAATTTACTCTATAACTAATACTTACCTTGCCCAAGGGTGTTGATGTGTTCTGATTTTGTTGATTCACATCTTTTATGTAGATCTTCCAGGTAGCAATGCTATTGAATGATTTATCTGCTGCATAACACCGCCATAGGCACTGTATCAGCATTGCAGCTGCTGGAATTTGACGGTTGAAGTGCTTCTGACGTTGTTTTTGTTGTACTTTAAGAGCAAATCCTGAACCCAGGATGCCCTGCAACAGAGGGGGGGGAGTATCACAAATGACTTAACTGTGTCTTTTATTTGACTTATGAATGCCTGAATATAAATGATGACAGGTCAGGCAGCTTTTACAAATGTGCCAGAATTAACACTCATTGGTTCATTTAAATTACTTACTGCAGGCAGTGCAAAGAAAGAGATGGCAAAGACACTAAAACACGAAGCAACAATTTTTCCCATCCAAGTCTTTGGTACTGTATCCCCATAACCGATGGTTGTCACAGTAATCTGAAATAAAACAAATAATACTACTTTAGAATCAAATTCTGAAAATGTGCTGTTAATTTCTTCACAATTGGTATTTAAATTTAAAACTGTATACTGCTTGTATGGACAATGAATGCAAAGTGCCTGCCCTGACAGAAAATACACTTCAGTTCAAATTTACTGTTATATTTTTCTACCACTACTATATGGTCCACTACCAGCAGTACATTTTATACACACCAGATAACAGCTTATCAAAAAATTTTCTGTAAAATAAAATCTGCTTACACACAATTAAGACTGTAGTCTACTGCATATGATGTTGTATAGGTTTGTAGAGCGGTATAAATGTTCCAGAGGAACAGGTGGCCTGCAACTTCAGGATGGGCAGAAGATGGAAACAACATATTCCTCTGCAACATTTATAACCCTTTTGCAGTTTACAAGGGGTATGGCATCATATCACAGTAGATGACACACATGGTGATCACCACTGTGAGAGACTCAAATGTAAATGAAGGTATAATTACTGATAAGCAAGATCAAATACTGTCTGAAATCGAAAATGAATTAAATGAGCAGTTAAAGGCAAAAACCTAAAACTAAAAAACAAAGACTTTCCTCAGCTTAACATAAGCCCAGGATGCATGTCAGTAGAGCAACAAGATAAGTGACATAAGACAGAATACATACATTTAATTAAGTTTGTTAAACATATCAACAAAGGTGCATTTAGTAGACGGTAAATAACTATTTTTTGAAAATTTAAAAATTTTAACAAGTAAAAACTTTAATAAATATCTAGATAAACAAATAATAAAGAAAACAAACAGCTAATTGGGTTATTCCTCAGAATTTCATTGTACATAACTGAGAAAAATTAATTTAACAGTTTGGTATTTTTTACCCATTTTAAAGAAATATGAATCACTCCTGCTCTTAAATCTCAGCACATAGTTAATGGTTATGGATAATCTGTGTGACATTAAATAAAGTGCTTATAAAGTTACAGTCTAAAATGGCGCAGTTTTGTATGTGCTTACCAACAATTTGGAAGCAGTAGGTTCCTCCTAAAGTTCAGTAACTATTTGAAAAACTTCACTGTGTCATGACCCAAATGAACATCGTCTGAACTTTCACTAAGATGGTAACCTCAGTTCCAACCAAAATCTGTGCCACCTGCTCTATAATCCACCAGCACACACCAACTTGAAAACTGCTGTAAATAGACTCATATTTGTACTGAGATACTGCACTGAGGCCTGCTGCTGCTGCTGCCTACAGATATTCTATGAACTTCTTTTTGAAAACATACTTACACATCACACATTCCACTGTCATTTATTGCAGTCATGTTCTCTCCCAATTCATAATTACTGTAAGGCAGGTTGGCAAGCTTTAGCATTCTGTCAATTTCCTGCACTGCAGTATATAATTATTTCCACATACCACTCCCCACCACAGCGCATCAGCGTAGCTGGAAAAGTCAGATGACTTTCCATTCTCATCCCTCTCTGCCAGGTACACGAAGTAGCTGCTGAAGATGAGTCCCAGGAAACCAATATATAATGTTGTAATAAGTTCCTGAAATATACAGTTTGGCACATATAAGGTAAAAAGTTCCTGAAATATATAGTATGGCATATATAATGTAAAGAGTTCCTTAAATATACAATGCAGTAAATGCAACATAAAGAGTTCCTGAAATATAGAAAACAGCACATATCATGAAATGAGTTCCTGAAATATATGGAACAACACATACCATGAAATGAGTTCCTGAAATATATAGAACAGCACATACCATGAAATAAGTTTCTGAAATATACAATGCAGCACACAACATGTAAAGAGATCCTAAAATGTATTATGAAGCATACACAATGTAAAGGTTTCCTGAAATATACAGTCCAATACATATAATGTAGAGACAGTGGCAAGTGCTGATCCCAAGGTCATTTCCAACAGAAGGGAACACAGTTCATACCAGTTACCCTACAGCTAGACCTGACTTCCAGATCAGGATTTGTGAATGTCTGTAGAGCTCCTGAAATATCCAGTAGAGGTAAAGGTAAAGCTTTCCCTTAACATCATGAAGACTCAAAGGGGGAATGGAATGTTGGGCTTCCAACCTTACATTTGACATTCTGCACGACTAGGATGGCACAGTCGTGAGCTCAACACACCGGTCACACTTTACCCCCAAGGAAGTTCCTTGGTACTCATTTCTGTTAGAGACTGAGTAGACCCCTGGGCTACTGAATGCAGACAGATGGATTAGGTCAGATGGAAAATTTCCAAGCACCCTATGGGAAATCGAACACGGAACCTTCGGTCTTGTAATGCAGTGCCTCAACCAACTAATCTGTATTTGCTCTCAGACTGATCACGGTAGAAAATATGTTCAGCTCGAGGCCATTTAGTGATTATTGCTATCTATCAGACACTGCTGAAAGTAACTGAGGTGTGTCTAACGTATGAAAATGAACGCGTTATATAGCTTAGAAGGGCAAAACTTATAACATCTACTTTTGTCCACAACATCAATTATCAACACTTACATCTCTAACACAGCTGAAATACAGAATGTCAAAATTTTGCTTAATTTCCAAATTTGTAACGCTTAACGCATCTGTCTGCATCTACATTATGATTGATTTCACATTCCCAATGATACTAGTTCCCTAGCTATAGCTATTACAAATAACATACAGGTAAATTCGCCGATCTTGTTGGCTGCACGGTCTAAGGTGTAAGTCTCCGGCCGCTTGATTGCTGGGATCGCGAGTTCGAATCCCACGGAGTGTATGGATGTTCACCTGCTGCGTCTATTGTGTGTGTAAGTAGCGACCTCTGTGATATGCTGATCGCTCCTTCAGAGGAGTTCTATCGACTGTGTGTCAAATTATGTGTGATCTAGAAACCTCAACAATGAGGCCGAGTGGGCTCGAGTTGAACTGTTGCGCCACAATGAGAATGGTATATTCTCGTGATAACTGCATTGTTTTTAAACTTTCTTATAAGAACAGTTACTTAGGATTTGACATAATACCTGTCTATGTATAAAAACGACAGAGCCTAGAAGACGCCATGTTCCGCCCTGTCGATCTACATGGAGCATGCGCAGAATCTGGAGGAAGCGAATCCCCCTAATGGCTGACGCAGCAAACACCTGACCATTGGAACCCACCGACAACACAACAATGGAAGCCACCACTACAATCAGATCTGAAACATCAGAATGGTGAGTTAAAGGAATAGAGAGTGTTATACTACATTCAGTGAGTACTGAGACACAGTGATGGCTGCCATATAAAGCACTTGAATAAAACTTACCCTAAACATTCAAGCAGCAAGTACCTTCGAAACATTCATCAGACAACACAGTGTTATAACCCAGAATACCACAATTAAAACTGTCACCACAATAAACACCCAAATCTTATTTTGCATGATAATACTTCAAGTATGTAATTGCTCTTTCCCTATTCTGTCAATGTGTTACTTGGTTTGTAATGCCATCAGCTCCATATAATTACATACGTAGTTGAAAGAAAAAGCCCTTAAACGAAATTATATATGTAAGCTACACACATTAATTTCCAATGAATGTTATTTCATATAAATTGTCTCTACATTTAACCTTCTAGTAAAATTTAAGAAGGATGAAATAGATCGTCTATAATAAAAGAAAAAGGAATTGCATACGGCTACAATTAATGGTATTAGAGGTGATAAAAATTACACATATTTACAGAGAATTAAATGAGCGAAACTGAAGTACTAAGAAAGGCCATGAATTGTGCGAAAGCTCTCGGGAACATACATGTCATATGTCAGAGGGCAAGTGCACTTACTCGTTCGCTTGCGCATGCACACGCACAAGCGCTCTTTTGGTGTGAGTGTACGTTTTCGCCGATTCATACAACTGCGACTTCGAAAAGCTTCCACTTGTAGCTACTCGTACTCCATTTTTTGACAGTGAGTGCGGAGAAAATTTGGAAATGAGAACTGCGCTCTTCTGGGTTATTATTGCGCAGCAGGTTGTGGTAATTTCTAATCGACGTTTCGGGAAAACCTTTCGGTCCCATCCTCAGGAATTTTTTTTTGGATTCTTGAACCTTGAGGATGGGACCGATAGGTTGTCCCGAAACTTCGGTAAGAAATTACCACTACCCAAAAGAGTGCAGTTATCAGCTACTTCGCGGCGGAAGCCTGAAATCACGCATTGCTTTACGTATTGTAAATCACTTAAATATTAAGAAGGAACCCCTGCCATCTGTGCGAAGCAGAATGAACTACAATGACTGGGAAGTTGGCAGTCCAAATAGGCCCTAACACCAGCACAAAATTTACAGGGCTTTTCTACCTTGGAGCTTTCGAGCTTCCAAGTCCCGTTTCTGCAGCAATTAATCAACTAAAAGTGAAACTTGTTTCAGAGATAATTTAAAAAAGATAGTGAATATCTCATAATTCTTTTATTTCGCTCTAAGTCTCTCACACTGCCTAGCGGCAGAATACAAAATGGCGAAGGCAGCCATGTTGTATAACTCAAGAACTTACCTATGATACATATCGGTTTCCGCACGAACCTAAGCCGTCCACACATACCCATGTATTTGGACCGACAACCTGCTGACCAAAGTCGAACCAGGTACTCCACACCGAAGAAGACAACCAGACAAATCTCCTGGAATAGACAAATATATAATTATGGTAAAGTTTCAGTCAGACTGCATAAACACTTGGAGGAAAACGTGAGGTTTGAGACTGTCAGGTGGAGCGTTACTTAACTCAGTTGTCAGCTGACAAGATTGTGCGGATTGTGTGCCAGAAGTGCGAGTATGGAGCATTGGTGGAATGGTACTGCCACAGAGGAGAGATGAACTGCTGGGACAACACACTCTCTCATTGCCACTACGTCCACCACACAATTCCGATCAATGCAATTTTCGAAAATGATGACGTGCAGCTCCGTGGATAAGTAGGCAGAGTTTTGGATAATACCTGATGCCTCCATCTTCAAGGTATAATACTGAAACGTTGTTTCCTGTCTACCAAACTACACGGCGTCACACAACGCCAATCGATCGATTAGGGCTCCTGCTTTGTATTTCGGACAACCCGGAGATCGGCTAACTTGTCAGTCCTCCCGTGGTGCTCTTCAGACCCTCCTACTGAACACCGACAAGATGTTCTAAATCGGGCCATGACCACTTCCTTCCACGTCGCTTCCACTCCATTATTCACTGACGATCCTACAATTCCACACTTTACAGCCTGAGTTACAGCGTTATTAACCATTCAATGCTGGCCTCAGCGCACTGTATGTTCACGCCAGCATTGGCGGTTTCATATATTAAAAATCCTTCCGACATGGGTAGCAGTTCCTCAAACCCCAGTGTCATTAAAGATTTAAGTATGGGCTGATATAAATAAATAAAAACGCATTTAAAAACGGATACATAAAACCTACAGCTAAGGCCACCTTGCGTGTGGCCACGTAGCGACAAAAGCACCAAGCAACAGTCATTATATCCAGCTGAGAAACAAATACAAAATGACAACTGCCTAGTGAAAAACTCGCAGATTTAATTCGGGAATGTTGATGAAGTAATGAATAATAAAAAGATTCAACAGAACGGTGTCACGGTGCATTTCAACGCTAGATACTACTGGGAGGAGTCGTTGGAGGTGCAATTAATCTGGCCGAAAATAGGGCGGGTCAAGAGAACAGAAATTTTACAGTCAAACCGCATGGTTGTGTCGACGGGAACTGAAAACAATCAGTTTCGAAATTCGTTAGTTTCTTTGTGACTGACCGACTAACTCCAGCAAACGCATTCCTTGCAAAGCAAAGAGCCCCTCAGCCAGACAATAAATACCAGATACCTGACGGAACTCAAATATTCATTGCCATTTTTTTTAATATGTTCCAACTTCAGTGCATTAGTCAGGTACATAATATTTAAATAAACAACAAAATTCACTAAATGACTATGACATATTTTATTTGTGTAAAACACATCATAAACATTGTATTGAATTTAGTTGGTTATTTATATATTACGGTTTATTACCTTATTAACAACAGGCATTTAATGGTCCCTGTTCTGAGTCAACATATCCAGTCCGTACCCTCAAAACCCACCTTAAGTTCCACTTTAACAATACTGTCCTGTTTCCGCATAAGGTTTTCAGATTCAAATTAAGTATACGGGTCTCAATTTGCCACACGTACTACATGATCTGTTCATCACATTCTGCTTCATAAAAATATATGCTGAAACTTCCACACTATGAAGCACTTCATTAAGTTGTTTTCTCTATCCACCTGTTCCTTACTGTCTGTCTTAGGTTTAAATAATCTCTTTAGAAATTACTTCTATTCTGTGTCTAGAGTTTTGTCGTGCGATGAAAAAAGTTTCAAAATCTACATTAAGCAACACGTAGGTAGAATTACATTTTTGTTTTATTCTTTACGTTTCAAAACTGGAGACGGGCAGATATATTTTCCGCTCTGAACGGTAGTGAGGGTTCTCCGAAAACGTCAGTATCATTCCTGTGCATTATTTCGACTTCCTACTGACGTCCCCAAATATTTGAACTATTCTGTACCTTCGAAACAATTATTAGCTGCCTTGACATTATCATTTCGTTCTGCATCCTGGCCAGGATATACAAGGGTCAGGTCATCCGTGATGCGAAGCCGTGCCGCTGGGGAGTTGGCACCTCACGTCAACAGCCAGCTCATCCTCCGACACTGCATACCATCACGGAAGACCCGAATTCTCACCAACACAACTGTGAGAACCTCAAATCTCACAAACAGATATGACTGTGTTTTACGTTCATTTTGCTTGGTAACGCTGCAATTTTGTATTCATCTGTCATCTGTCCACCCAAAATCTGCTTTAAAAAAATCCATACCGCGAAAAATCCTATTGCACTAAACAAACGTGTGTTTTAAATGACAATTACAATTTTTTCTGAAAGTAATCACATAACAATTAACCACATTAATTAAATTCAGATGTAACATAACGAGGCTTCATTTCTACGAGACATCGCGTACTTCAACACCCACTGGGGCAGTTACGCTATCAAGATCCACCCCCCCCCCCCCCCCCCCCCCCCCCCCCCCCCCCCCCCCCCCCCCCCCCCCCCCCCCCCCCCCCCCACCCCCACCC
>Ga0123355_10001436_pt1 | contig 33155 bp, 28 predicted proteins | sample TergutEmb28metaG_3_FD_89872 | JGI IMG/M metagenome (GOLD analysis project Ga0123355, IMG submission 89872) | Embiratermes neotenicus P1 segment gut microbial communities from Petit-Saut dam, French Guiana - Emb289 P1 | ecosystem: Host-associated > Arthropoda: Insects > Digestive system > Gut ...
ACATCACTTCGCCCATGGCTTTGTACTTTGCTTTTTTGCGGTTAACCAGCTCTACTGATGCCGCATTTGTACTGCCGTCCATCATTTGCAGCGCGTTTACCACTTGCGCAAACTCGCCCTCCAGTTGCCCCAGCCTTGTATATATTTTTGTCATTAGCTGTGCGGTTTTCATATACACTGCGCCGTAATCGATTTTAATTTCTGCCATTGTAACCTTCCTCTCCTAAAACCCATCAAAAAAACCACTGCAAACCCGCACTGTAGGCAGTGCGGCAAGCTTTCGACAGAAAGAACAAATTACAGCGCCAACCCCTCCAGCACATCCAGCCCGGTATATGCTAACGTTAGTGCACCAATAAGCAACCTTTCATGCGCAATAGGTGTAACAGTTGCATCGGCAAACTCTCGCGTATGCCCAATAAGCGGCGTTTCGGAAATGCTAATATACGGGTGAATTGTGGGCAAAACATTGCTTACGTTGCCGATATCGCTGCTTCCCGCGCCTTTTGAAGGCGGCAGCCCATCAGTAATGCCTAACAAACGTAAGTTTTTATTGTACGCCTCCATTAATGGGGCGTTTGTTTTTAAGTCGTCGTAAGATAGTTCGTAGTTGGATACTTCCAGGGTTGCGCCTGTCATTAATGCGGCACCATTTGCTATGTTAAGCACCTTCTCTTTTACCAGCGCAAGTGTTTCCTTGGTTGCGGCACGGATGTAAAACTGTGCCACACCTTCGTCCGGCACAATGTTTGCCGCAACGCCACCCTTGGCGATAACACCATGCATTCTAACGTCCGGCGTTACATGCTGGCGCAATGCATCTATGCCGTTAAACAATTGGATAACGGCATTTAGCGCGTTGATACCTTCTTCCGGGCAACCGGCGGCGTGCGCCGTAAGCCCGCTATACGCAAACTGCAATGCTTCCATGGCGGAAGATGCGCCGGATTCTCTTGTTTCGCTGGAAGGGTGAATCATCATGGCTGCGGTAATGCCGTTAAACAATCCCTCTTCCGACATAGCAACCTTCGCGCCGTTGGTTTCTTCTGCCGGGGTGCCAAACACATGAATTTTTCCGCCTGTTTGTTCTAAAACTTTGCTGAGCGCTACCCCCGCGCCAACGCTCATTGCGCCAATCATATTATGCCCGCATGCGTGGCCAATTTCCGGCAGGGCATCGTATTCGCATAAAAACGCAACTTCTTTGCCGGGTTTGCCGCTGTCGAATATTGCGTGGAAAGCAGTTTCTATGCCCAACGGAGCATGCGCTACTTCAAATCCATGTGCTTTTAGAAACTGCTCGAGTTTTTCAGCAGCTTTGTACTCTTGGTTGCCCAGTTCCGGGTTGTGATACATAAAGTCGCTTATTTCGCATATTTTTTGCTTTATTTCTTGTCCTACTTTGTATAACTGGTCTTTCATGTAATTTCCTCCAATGTGTATATCATGCTTTCTAAAAAGTCCGGCTTTTGCGCCTCGGTTACTTCTACTGTAAGCTGGCAGTGGGTAGTGTAGTCTGTGCTTAAAATGGGTATTTCCCACTTGTCAAAATTGTATTTCACTTGGTCGAATTTATTGTACTCGCAAGTTACACGGTACATGGTCTTGATTATCTCTTCTTGCGGCCCGGCATCTTCCATTGCGCCTTTTGCCGCACGGCCGTATGCCTTAACCAGCCCGCCTGTGCCAAGCAAAGTACCGCCAAAGTAGCGAGTTACCACACAAACATAGTCCACAACCCCTGTTTTTTGATAAACGGTAAGCACCGGAAAGCCTGCGGTGCCACTTGGTTCGCCATCGTCGCTCATGCGGGTTATGCCGCCCTCTCGTGTTTCATATGCAAACACGTTGTGGGCGGCTTTTATATGTTGCGCACGTATCCCCGCGATAAACTCTTTTGCTTCCTTTTCGGTTTCGACGGGGGCACAATAACCTATGAACTTAGAGCGTTTTTCTTCCAGCTCAAAAAAACCGGACTTGGGTAGTATAAGCGGCATTATTCATGCCAGCCTGCAAGTGCGTCGTGTGCGGTTTGCAGTTCTTTTGGAATATTTAATTCTTGCGGGCATTTTTCTAAACAAATGCCACAGGAAGTGCATTTAGTTGCATCGCCGCCGGCATTGCGCGCAAACATATATGCGCGGCGCGGTTGGTTAAAAAGCCCAAACCTATGGGCATCGTTAAACGCAGTAAATATGTTGGGGATTTGTACGCCCGCCGGGCAAGGTACGCAATAATTACATGCCGTGCACGAGATTGTGATTATAGATTCGCACGCCGCACGTGCGCCTGCTATCGTTTGTTTCTCCATGCTTGATAAACAATTTGGTTGCATGTCCGGTTGCGAGAACATAGCAATATTTTCTTTCAACTGCTCCAAGGTAGTCATGCCGCTAACGATAACCGAAATCTCAGGCATGTTAACCAAGTGACGGAATGCCCATTCTGCCGCTGTGCGCTTATGTTCTGATTTGTTGTACACATCTTGCACAACCTGTGGCGCATGCGCAAGGCCGCCGCCGCGCAAAGGCTCCATTATTGCTACACCAAGCCCAAGCTTACCCGCAAGTTCTATACCCTCAGGCGTTACTTCACGGTTAATGTCCAGCATATTATGCTGCACTTTGCACATATCCCAAGGATATTTTTGCACAACATCTTTAAAGGTGTTAGCGTCGCCATGGTAGGAGAATCCTACATTACGCACCAAGCCTTCTTGTTTAAACTTGTCCAGTTCCTTAAAAATTTCCTGCTGCTGTATAGCATCCCAAGACGGAGGCATAATGCGGTGCAGCAAATACGCATCTATATAATCTGTGCGCAGTTTTTTTAGGGTGTCTTCCAAATTGCGGCGTATGGTAGCTTTGTCGTGCATTTCCCAAAACGGCTGCTTAGTTACATAAACAACATCTTTACGTTTATGCTCTAACGCTTCGCCCAGGATAGCCTCGCTTTGTTTGCCGTGGTAGCCAAAAGCAGTATCGAAGTAGTTTATGCCGTTGCTTGCGGCGTACTGTATCAGCTCTATTGCTTTTGGAATATCCACGCCTTGGTGCCCGTCACCGTTAACAAAGGGCAAGCGCATGCACCCAAGCCCAAGCAAGCTAACATTCAATCCCGTTTTACCAAGTTTCCTGTACTGCATAACATCACCATTTTCTATTTATTTAGTATTATTGAACGCAAAACCCGCTATTAATGCGGGCCGGTAAGCTTTTATCAAAAACGACAAAACTAACCCTACTTCTGTTTTGGTGGTTAAACCTCACATCTAGGCAGCCCTAGCGTCGCACTTAACCACCGGAACACTCCCCATCATTCTAGCAAATTTCTTAGAAAATGTCTTAGCGTTTTAATATGTAGGCGGAATCAGAATATTTTAATAAAAGGGATGCCGCGGCATCCCTTTTCGTTTACTAATTACGCTTTGCTTGTAAAGTGGAAATTATCAATTCTAACGCCCGGCACCAACATGGCACCAAAACCGCTTACAATCTCCCGCTCTTTGGATATGGCCGTTATATTATTAAACGCCTCCAACAAACTTTCCGTAAAACGCACGGTAGAAATAGGTTTTGTAAGCTGTCCGTTTTCTATTAAAAATGCACCATTGCGTGTAAGCCCTGTAATTTGCAAAGCCCTTGGGTTTACAGTATTTGTGTAATGGAACTCGTTGATATAAATACCGTTTTCCACACCTTTAATAATATCCGACATAAGCAATGCGCCGCCATCTACAACAATATTCATTGGTATTGCGCCTGCGAAAAAGCGGGAAATTGCCGCATGTCCTGTGCTTTGTACACCATGCTTTGCGGCATTTTTATTGTCATATACATACGAAGAAACAACGCCTTCTTTAATAAGCGGCAGTACGCGCCTTGGGTTGCCTTCTACATCAAAGGGTAACGGACATAAGCCAGGATGGGTTACATTATCCGAGATGGTTAACTTCTTGCCAAAGAGTTTTTTACCAAGTTTGCCTGTGGCGTAGCTAAAACCGTCTTCCACGGCCTTGCCGCTTAAAGGCATAGTGGAAAATGTTATAAGGTCTGCAAAAGCAGTGGGGCTAAGCACAACCGTTACCGCCCCTAACGGTGGCTCTGTTGGGTTTATTGCCGCCTTCGCGGTTATCTGTGCTTTTTTGAAACAGCCCACAATATCCGGCACAGCTGTGTAACTTATGCATTCCGCTCCGCCATCTGCACCGCTTGTATGTGAAACGACTGTGTTAAAACTTACATTATCATAACTGGCATAGCGGAAACCGCCGCCACTTTCGCCAACCGCAACCACAGTACCGGTTAACGTTAACGCGCCGGACGCGGTGTAGCCTTCTTCTAAGTGGGCTACACCTTCTTTTATATAAAGGGCACGTTTATTTGTGTCAAAAGCATTTGCCAAAAAGCCGTTTGAAATACATTCGGGCACAGGTTCAGCAGAAAAAGGAAATGCACCAAATTCACCTTCGGGAACAAATTCCAGTATGGACTCTGCGTCCTTTACAAGCTGAATTACACCGCTTTCGGTTAATGCATTTGTAGTGCAAGACGCCTGACGCTGCCCATTGTACAAGGCAAGTGTCATGCTGCCATCTTTAATTACAACGTTTTGGCTTATTTCTGAATTGGCAAAACGGGTAGTGCCTTGGTTGGTTTCAGAAATAACAGCTACTGCATAATATTTCGTATTATTTATCGCACTTTCGATAAGTGCGTGGGCTTGTTCTTTATTTAACATCTTCTACACCTACCTTAACTTTTCTAAATCTAGTGGGGCTGCTGCCGTGGCTAACACGCATAACCTGCATGGGTTGGCCTTTGCCGCAATTCGGCACACCTACAAGCTCCCATATGTCGGCATTACCAACACCGTCGCAGCTTGCCCAAAATTCTGTTGTTTTGCCGGAGTAAATAGGGTTTTTGAATATGCGCCCCGTTAAGCGGCCATCTTTTATTTCACGGGCAAGTTCGCATGCGAACTGGAAGTTAACGCGCAAGTCGTCTATGCTCCAACTTTTATTTTCGTCAAATATAAAGCCATATTCTATGCCGGAGACAAGTTCTTCCATGGTTAAATCGCCGGGCAGCAAATTAATATTTGTCATACGCACTATGGGTAGGTTCTTCCATCCGTCGGAAAGGCCTGCGCCGCTGGAGTTTGCGCCAACCTTTGGCGCATTATCGCGGGAAGTTTGGAAAGCTACAAACCGCCCCTTATCCACAAGGGTAATGTTTTGCGCCGGTACACCTTCGTCGTCGTATGCAAAGGTGCCCACTCCTTTTGGGCAAGTTGCGTCAGCAACCAAGGTAACATGTTCCGAGCCATAGGTTAGCGGTTTTGCAGATAGATTTTCCGGCTCTACAAAACTACGCCCCGCGAATGCCGCTTCACTGCCTAACACACGGTCAAGTTCTGTTGGGTGTCCAACACTTTCGTGTATTTGTAAAAACATTTGCCGTGGTGTGATAATTACATCAAATTCGCCGCTTGGACAGTTTTCTGCATTTACCAAGTCTACAGCTTCACGGCCTATGGTTAGTGCACGTTCCGGCAAATTCAAAGCCAAAACATCTTCAAAACCACCGCGGATAACATTGCAATAATTACGCCTTTGCGTATCTGTGTCAGAAATAGCAATGGACGCAAGGCTAACATCGCTTTGGCAAAAATTTTGCACGATGTAAGAACCGTCTGTATCTGCAAACACAACATCGTCTTTGCGGAAAACAAAATTTACATATGTGCGGCTTACGCCGTAAGTGAGACGCATATTAGAGTCGCACAGCATCATAAGAGAAAGTTTTTCTTCTAAAGAGGTTTCAAAAGGGTCTTGCACCATAGGGGTGCGGTAGTGGGCCGTTGCAGGTGATTTTTTGTCCAAAACAGCTTTTTCTTTTAGCAATGCCAGGCTTGCTTTTGCTGTCGCCAGGGCTTCTTCTACAGCTTGGTTTATGTTTAAAAGGTCGTTAGATGCGGCAAAACCCATTGCACCATTAATGTACAAACGCACACCAAAACCCAAGCTGCGCTCGGTAGATGCTTTTACAACCTTGCTGTTTTCTACTCTAAGAGCTTCTGTTCTGATGTCTTTCACACGAATGTCTGCAAAATCTGCACCCAAACTTGTTGCATGTGCCATTGCAGCTTGTACAGATTGTTTGATTTGGTCAGTCATGCTTACAACTCCTTTGCGCCGTCTGCGACTTCTGCTACATAGAAGTCAGCTTTAAGGTCGGTTTTTTTTGTATATTCGTTGCCTACTTTTTTGATAAAATCTTGGGCTGCATCTTTGTGTACAATGCTTACGGTACAGCCACCAAAACCCGCGCCTGTCATGCGGGTGCCGTGCACTGCACCGGGGTTATTTACGCCATATTCATAAGAAGCGGTAAACAGCGCATCCAATGCCTTGCCAACTACATCGTACAACTCACGCAGAGAAATATGTGAGGCTACCATGGCCTTGCCCATTTCGTCCAAGTTCCCTTCCGTTAAAGCGCGGGCGGCGTCTTTGGTGCGGTAGTTTTCGTACACTGCATGCTCTGCCCGCTGTTTTGGGATTTCATCGTTTATGGCGTGCTTGTGTTTTTCAAATTCTTCCGGGGTTAGGTCGCAAAGTTCTTTTATGTTTACAACTTTCTGCAAGTCTGCAAGGGCAGCCTCACACTGTGCCCGCCTTTCGTTATATTTAGAATCTGCCAAGCCGCGCCTGTAATTTGTATTGGCAATAACAATGCGGTAATCGCCAAGTGCAAGGGGGATAAGTTCGTACTCCAATGTTGCACAGTTAAGTAAAATTGCATGGTCTTTTTTACCAAGGCCACAAGCAAAGGGGTCCATTATGCCGCAATTTACACCGTTTATATGCTCTGCCTTTTGGCAAAGCAGGGCACGCTCTACAGCGGTTAACCCAACCTCATAAACTGTGTCCAACGCAAACGCAAATAATGTGTTAAGGCAAGCAGAAGAAGAAAGCCCTGCCCCACTTGGCAAGTTCCCATGAATATACATTTCAAAACCGCCTAAAAACTTTTTTTCTTTTAAAAGCGAAACAACCGCTTTTACGTAGTTGCCCCAACCATGTTTTTGGTCATACCCAAGTTCATCCAAAGAAAACTCTACCAGAGAATTAAAATTACCGGTGTAGAGTTTTATTTTATTGTCAGTACGTTTGCGGAATGCGCCATATGTACCAAGAGTAATGGCACAAGGAAAAACAAGGCCACCATTATAGTCTATATGCTCGCCAATAAGGTTAACGCGCCCGGGCGAGAAAAATAGGCGCAGTTTATCGCCCTCGCCAAAAGTTTGCAAAAAGCCATCCACTACTTGCTTTTTAATGTCCATTTAAACTCAGCTCCCATTCTGTCACCACAATTAAAGCATATTCCTAAGTATAAAGCTATTCAAAGAAAAACAAATCTTCAAATTTTTTATCTAAAGCGATGCACAATATAAGTGCTAACTTTGCGGTGGGGCAGAAGTGACCTGTTTCTATGGAACTTATAGTGTTTCGAGACACCCCCACCATCTCTGCTAACGCTGCTTGCGAAAGGTCTTTTTCTGCTCTTGCTATCTTTAGCTTATTCTTTAACGTAATGTCGTCTCTCATCTTAACCACCCAAAGAGAAAACCCCAAAACCCAAAGGATTTTGCCAAAAGCAACACAATGCAAATTGTCGCGCCAGCTGCGGTATAAATTATCCATGCAAGATGGACTTTTCTTTTTGTAAAACGATACACTGTTAAACATTGTCCAAATACAAATGCGAGTATTGTTATTGCTACAGCAAGGAGCGCAACAAACTCCCCACGGAGTACAGTAAAGGCCATAATAGGGATAACAATTGCAGACATAGTATACTCGCCTAGTCTATTTCCTTTTAAATATGCATGCTCCAGCCCTTCATCTTTGCCGGACTTCCTGCTTTTTTCTAAAATTTCTTCTCTGTTCACAAAGCACCTCCAAGTTTTATTGTTATTTTGACAAGTTTTATTGTCAATTTGATATTACTACACGCCAAGTTTACTTGTCAACAAGAATTTTCATTATGCTGCTATAATAAGACATACTGTTGTCATGTTGCATGAATTACAATTATCAAAAAACCATAGGAGGAATATTTTATGCTAGAAAATTGCAAGCAATTTTGCTGCGGCCTGGCAGAAAAGAAAAGTGCACAAGCGCACTTTCTTGTACACGAGTCACGATGCGGCATATTATGCAGCCGCTGCAAGTACAAAGAATCTATGAATTGCGCCGGCTGTTTGGCGATAGACAAGCCGTTTTGGAGCGATTCTTGCCCAGTAAAAGACTGTTGCGAAGTACAAGGCCATGACCATTGCGGGCTATGCCCAAAATTTCCTTGCGACATGCTTAATGAGTTTGCCTACGACAAAGAAGAAGGCGATAACGGCTTGCGGATAGAGCAATGCCGTAACTGGGCGAAGAGTAGCAAATTACTTAAAAGAGCAAGCGAAGTCATTGCCGACGCCACAACTGACTGGAAAAAAGGTATCTGCACACTTGCCATTATTGATAATGACGGTTTCCCGACAGCGTCTACGGTTTCATTGGCAAAAGCGGAGGGGCTAAAATGGCTTACATTCGTTACCGGGCTGGGTTCAAATAAAGCCAAGCGCATCGAAAAGTCAAACAAAGCAAGCGTTTGTTTTAATTCGCCTGATTACAATATTACCCTTGTTGGTACAATAGAAATATTAACCGACCCAAAGACAAAAAAAGATACATGGTACAACGGTTGCGAATTTCATTTCTCCGGTACAGATGACCCCAATTACTGCGTATTGAAATTTGTGCCACATCGTTATTGTATATTTGCTCAAAATGACGAAATTGAAGGCACGATATAGGAGGCACTATGACGAGAGTATCACCATTTTTAAAATTTAGCGGACAATGTGCAGAGGCTATTACACTTTATGAAAAAGCCTTTAACGCAAAAGTTACCTACAAAGCAACGTTTGGACAGGCCGCAAAAAAAGATAAAGTGTATACAGATGAATCGCAGAAAAATTGGATTTACCATGCTCAAATAAAAATAGGCAAGCAAACGCTCATGCTTTGCGATGCCAATAATGACTATGTAGGAAACAGCACAGAAAGAAGACACGGCGAACTTTGCCTTTGTGCAGAGTTTGATACACCGGAAGCGGTTAAAGCCGCCTTTGATATAATAGAAGATGGCGCAACCGTTATCGAACCATTCTCCAGTGCATCATACAGCAGGAGTTTTGTATTTTTAGAAGATAAATTCGGTATCCGCTGGTGGCTTATGACTGCCGAATAATATGAAAAACGGAGGTATCACATGATTGAATCATTAAAGGCTCTTTTTGAAACATGGAAAGAAACACGGAGCATTACGTTAAAGTTTTTAAACGAACTAAGCGATGCAGACCTTGACAAACCGTTACCTAGAAAGACGCTAAACACTATAAGGTTGCAGGCTTATGAACTAACGTTATTTCAGCGAGACATTGTAAAATCTTTGCCAATAAAATTTTTGAGATATGAGGAAGCGTATCGATACGAAAGCTTGCCAAAGCAAACCCTCATCGAAAAAATGGCCGAATTGGATACAGAATTGGAAAAAGCGTTAGCCCTTTTAGACGGCACCGAAATTATCGATTACTATGGCCAAAAGCAAAATGTGCATCAAATTATTTCAATGTTGATTGGGCATGAAGATATGCATATAGGCCAAATAATTGCGTTTTGTTATGCAACGGGCATAGAAATTCCTAAAAGCATATCAGAGCCTATGGCTCTTGAAGGGTAGACAATTGTACCGGCACACCCATACCCGGTAGGTATTCGCCTATTGCAAATACAATTCAATATGCACAGAAATATCAATGATATGACCTATTTGCGTGTTCTGCTACAGCAAGCTACCGATGCTAAAACGGTTGGGCGGCTTTATTAAGCCGTACTCAAAGCATATTGTTTCTGTTTTGCTTTCGCCTATTTATACCCGAATCCTAATCGACAGATATCTATATCCCCGTGTCGGCACCTGGGGGCAAATTTTGCTTTTATACGGAGTAATGCTGCTGATGCGGATTATGGGTGAGTTGGTTTTCATTGCCACAGTACGGATATTGCGTTCCAAGACCGCTTCCATTTTGCGGGGACGTTTTACGATAATATTGCCTACTGCAAGGAGGGTGCCACATATGATACGTCTGAGCTTTAACCCAAGGTTAAAGGGAATAGTCCAATATGAAAAAGTTTCTCGAAAGTCAAGGTAAGGGTGAAACCTTCCCAAACGATAGTTCATAATGTTAAAAATGCAATAGCCAAATTATAATAACCACTTCGGAAACTTCAAAAAAATCGCACATAGTTCTTATTGAATAGTTGCCCTTGTGCCTATATATAGCCGCATATGTTACCATCGGCTTCACCTTCTTCCAGCGTGGCGAAACAAATCCCGTAAAAGTGAGTTTTCCATTTTTAGTTGCCTAATTTCGTAATCCTTTTCATACTCCGGTGTTTTATATCCTTTGGGTTGCCTACCTTTATTCCGCATTTCAATTCCTGCTTCTATCTTCTTTTTTCGTTGATTATGACGGGTTATCAGTTTGTATGTTCTTGGCATATAAAAACCTCCTATCGTTTTTGTTTTACGATAGGAGGTTTTTTCTTGCTATCTCTGTTTTTCACGGTGCTATACAATTCCATATATTCCTCCTTGCGGAGTAGTATTAATTCAACTCAGTCACACACAGCTCACGGATTAACTATCTGTTTCGCAAGGGTTAACATAAATTTCTATCACTGTATCCATGGAGTCAGGCAAGGGGTATGTCCAGTTTGGCAAATCTCCTAAAGTAACAAATTGCATATCCTTGTATTTGCGAGAAGCAAATGAGCCTGCCCCAGAGCGAACCTCTTTGCCGTCACGCAGATATCGCATGGATTTTATGCTGTCTGGCGGAATGCCCACAAGTGCCAACGGCCCGATTGGTTCTTCGAAAACATGCGCGTAGATTATATTTCCGTTTCTCGTATAACGCCCCCAATCAGGCTTTGGAAGCCCTGCATCTCCGCAACAGTATATGCTCTTGCTATTTTTCTTCATCCATTCGCCAATCTCTGCAAGAATTGCCAGCGATTCTTCTGGAAACTCTCCAAGTGAATTTGGTCCAACGTTAAGCAGCATATTTCCACCTTTGGATACACATTCAACCAGTTTATGAATCAGTAATTGCGGACGTTTGAAACCCGTATCGGTAGGGACATATGACCAGTTGTTGTTTAGTGTAGTGCAGAGCTCCCATGGGATAGGTTCGCCGTTGTTTTTCGTCAGTCCTTTTTCGGGGATATATTGTTCAGGCGAGGCAAAATCACCAGCATAAATTGGGGGAGTTTTTTCATATATACTGCCAGGTGTCCAGCCCGACCCTTCTAGCCTATTGTCGACAAGCACATCTGGTTGGTACTTGCGTACCATTTCCATCAGTTCGGTAGCGCGCCAATTTTCGCCAGACATTTCGTCATACGAGAAGTCAAACCACAAAATATCTAATTTTCCATAATTCCTGCAAATTTCTTCTACTTGACCATGCATGAATTTTAGATACAGTTCAAAATCTACAACTTCGTCTTTGTACTGTGGATTTTTTCGCATAGGGTGAAACTTGTCGTTATATTTCGGGAAATGTGGGTGATGCCAATCCAGCAATGAAAAATACAACCCCACTTTTAACCCTTCAGCCCGAACGGCCTCTACATATTCGGCAACCAAATCCCTCCCGAAAGGAGTGTTCGTGGATTTGTAGTCGGACAATGCAGAATCAAATAAGCAAAAACCATCGTGGTGTTTGGCTGTCAAAACCATATATTTCATTCCGGCCGCTTTCGCCGCTTGTGCCCACGCTGTTGGGTTAAAATGGACGGGGTTAAACTCATCAAAAAATGGTTGATAGTCTTCAATGCTCATTTGCTCGGCACTGCGAATCCATTCGCCGCGTCCGGGAATGGCGTATAGCCCAAAATGTATGAACATCCCGAAGCGGTCTTTTGTGAACCAGTCTGTTCGATTCATAATTTGTCACATCCTCGCATATCTCCCGCATTGACATAATATGTCTCTCCGGGAGATAAGTATTTAGTTTGTTTGGCGCCTATGTATATAATTTCAAATTGCGCAGCTGGTAGATTTTTGTCTAAGGTCAACTCTGCCTTTTGCAATTCTCCACCGGCAAAGAAAACAGAAACCGTTACACCACCCCTTGCGCGCAATCCTTTAACATAACCGTCAGAAAGTGCTTTTGGCAAAGCCGGAAGCAGATGTATTCTGCCTTCCGATTTATGAGTGTCCCAATGGCTTTGCAATATTAATTCTGCAATGCCGGCAGTTGCGCCAAAGTTTGAGTCAATTTGGAAAGGAGGATGTGCCCCGAACAGATTTGGATAGCATCCGCCCTCGGTTTTTGTAGCTGGCCGCAACTGTTTTTTCAAACAGGCGAAAGCCCGTTCTGCTTCGTGAAGCCTCGCCCAAAGGCTGATTCTCCAGGCAAGTGCCCAACCTGTGGCCTCTTCACCGCGCAAATCCAACGTTCGCACACATGCATCACCCAAAACCGTTTTGGGCTTAATTTCATGCCCGGGATACAGTGGATATAAATGGGATGTATGCCTGTGTGTAGGCTCGTATTCAGGCAAATCCTCGCTCCACTCCAAAAGTTGACCCTCCGCACCAATTTGATAAACCGGGAGCCGCTGTAGGGTGGCGGCAACAGCTTGGAAAAAATCGGATAGGTCCGGGATGTCAAGCAAATCACGGCATTTCATAACATTTGACAGCGTTTCCCGGATAATTGCGGTGGTCATGGTTGTGGTTTTACTTACACAGCAGTATCTTCCGTTGTATATAAAATCGTTCTCCGGAGATGTGGACGGCGCGAAAATTAAACTGCCGTCCGTATCTTCGGTCATCACGTCCAAATAAAACCGTGCTGCATCCAGAAGAACCGGCCATGCGGTTTCCCTTAAAAAATTTGTGTCTAATGTATAGAGATAATGGTCAAAAACATGTGCGGACAGCCAGCCGGCAGCCAAAGGCCAAAATGCGTACCTTGCCGAACCTTCCGTATTTTCCCCTGTTGCGTTGGCCGCTCCCCATAAATCAGAATTGTGGTTAACTGTAAATCCACCAGCGTTATAGTGTGCTTTTGCAATTTTCGCTCCAGTAATGCGCAGGGTATTGATAAAATCAAAAAGCGGTTCATGACATTCGGAAAGATTAGCTGATTCCACAGGCCAATAATTCATCTCGGCATTAATATTAAGCGTATAATTACTACTCCAGGGGGGGTTAAGATGTGGGTTCCAAATGCCCTGCAGATTAAGGGGGATAGTTCCGGGACGGGAACCTGATATCATTAAATAGCGTCCAAATTGAAATAAGAGAGCGAACAATGCCGGATCATTTTCCGATGATTCCCAATTGGAGAGACGCGCAGGCAGAGGAACATCCTCTATAGCACCCCTGTCATGAGAGAAGAAAATATCCATCCGTTTGTACAGCCTTTGATAATCGGTCAAATGCCTTTCACGCAATGCGGAATAATCATAAGCAAGGCTTCCGTTTAAATCATTGTTGCAGTTATCCGCATATGGCGCACCATCTATCTTCGGAGAACGGAATGGTCCGTTAAATCCGGTACGGCAACAAAATCTAACCACAACTTGGTCGGCATTTTCTATGCGTATATATTCACCGTCCGCATATATTTCCCCACCGGTTACTTCAAAATCCGCAATTCCAATAAAATCCATGCCCTGTTTAGCCGGCTCAGAATCATAGACAATCGGATTATCGCCCAAGCTATAATTGGGCCGGGCGATTGACGGCGCGACACCTTCAAGCGTTAAGCGGTTTCCATTCGCATGAATCGTGGAACGCAATTGGCAGGAAATCAATGCTTTTAGGGAAATGGCACAGGGTTTATCTGCGGAAATCCGCATGACAAATGCCTGATCCGGCGCGCTTACGAAGCATTCACGCTCATACCGTATACAGTTCTTCATGTATGACACGGACACTACCGCTTTTTCCAAATCCAATACCCTCTTGTAATCGGAAAAGCCTGCTCCGCCGCCGTCCATTTCCAGCGTCAATTCCCCCAGCGGAAGATAGCCTTGGGTAAAGGGGCCAAGCAAGTGGGATTCTATATAATCCTGGGCATCACGGTACTTGCCAGCCATTGCCAGCGCCCGAGCCTTTTCATAATGCCGCGCATCATTGACAATACCGACATCTTTTGGGTAACCCGACCATAGAGTATCGTCGTTAAGCGATATTTTTTCCGCATTGACCCCTGACCAAACCATTGCGCCTATGCGCCCGTTTCCCAAAGGCAGTGCTTCTTCCCATATACTTGCCTCGTTGTCATACCACAGCATACTCAAGACTCCTCGACCGGAAGGATATGATATCCGTCATCCGTAACAACCATATCATTGGCAAAACGCACAGGTGTGGCTGCACTGTTTTTCATGGCTACAGCTGGCAGAACAGTGCTGTTTCCAACGGGCAACACCGCCGTATATTTTACAACTGTACCCGGCAATAATTCCGACGGATCGCCTGAAACAACTGTAGCCACCGGTTGATGGTTCATGTCCAAATTTGCGAAAACAATGTTTTTGATGCTCAAGGGTGGTGCGGCGCCATAGTTACGAATGGTTATCTCGATTTCAATACTGCCGTCACGGATTTTGGCCTGAGCATTTTCAATCACCAAGTAATACCCAAGAAAGTCCCGTATATATTCGAACATACTGCGGCTTAGCGGATTGCCGCTCTCATCCTGAAACCAGGCCGGATGAAAGGACAGACCCAACGTTGAAAGGCGTTCTGGGGAAGTCATTTCATCTTTCCAGCGCACCATGTCATAGGAACCACCAAACTCTTTATAATTATGAACCATACTAAGGGAGGTAAAGTGATGGTCATGCATCCGTAGCGCAATGTCTTCCGCCTCAATGCCTTTATCACCGTGGTACATCCCTCTGGACGCCCCCCATATCATTTCGCCATCCAATGGCGCAATCAATGATTCTTCGCCTATAGCCCGCCAATCCGCGCTTCCGGGCATATGACCGCCGCAGTTCCAATGGTGGGGTTTGGATATAAGGAAATCGTCATGATACCCCATCCTGTTCCAATTTGCCGTATCTGTAGGATCTAAGTTGAGCGTTTTCATGTTGCGCAGTCGTACTTGTAGAAACATATCAGATGGACTATGTTCAAGCAGCGCATACAAAACAGCGGTTTCTCCATACAGTCCGTTAACCTTTTTACTTTCATGGTTGGCGCGATCTCTATCGTCTGCGTGCCATTCGCCCCAAGTGCCGATAAGTCCGGCTTGAAGGACGTGAATCTGATCTTTATGTTCGTGAATGAAAGGACTAAGCTGTTTAATATGCGCCACCATTTGAGCGGGGACGGCGGCCTTGGAACTGTCTTTTACGACAGTAATATCCTCACCATCCACATAGTTCTCCATTGCGTGGGTATAAGCAAAGCGCAATACTGCCTTGATTTTAAGTTCCTTTAAAATCACAAAGTATTCTTTCATGCGGCGGAAGGCTTCTTCGTCCAAAGGTTTATCCCAATAATGCGTAAGATAAAAATACACCTGAGCAAGTACCGGGGAATCTTCCTTATAGTATTCCGCCTGTTCCCGCAGACATTTATAAGCATCCTGTCCGTCATATTGAAACAGCGACAGTCCTGTATGGACATTCATATATAACTCCAGCCGTAAGCCTCTGTCAGGATTTGTTAAAAGTTCGGCTGATTTACTGCCCGCCAGCGGGCGTATCTTCACGTTATTCATACAATCACCCCTTCACGCTTCCCACAACAATACCCTTGATAAAAAACCTTTGTAAAAAAGGATAGACCATCATAACAGGCAATGCACCCATAAATATCTGTGCAAGCCGTACAGTCGTGCCGCTGACATACTGCAACCGCTGAATGTCCTCAAGGGTCATAATGTTACGGGTAGCGGTATCCGCCTCCATTACCAAAAGAGCCAAATAGGTTTGCAGTGGATAGTTTATCGGCTGTGTCATGTAAATCAAGCCATCAAACCAGGAATTCCAATGACCTACCACAACAAATAACAGGATTGTCGCAAGAGCCGGAAGAGATAGGGGCAGATAAATCTTTATCAATGTCACAAGATGGGACGCCCCATCCATACGGGCTGCTTCTTCCAATTCTTTGGGTATGCCACGGAAAAAGTTTAAAAGCAAAATTGCGTTCCATACATTCACTGCTGAAGGCAACACCAGTGCCCAAAGGGAGTTCATAAGCCCAAGATTAGATACGACAACAAATGTCGGAATCAAGCCGCCGCCCAGGAACATGGTAACGACAAAGAACCATGCATAAACCGTACGGAACCTAAAAACCTCTACTTCTTTGGACAAAGGATAACCCACTAAAACAACCAGTATCATATTTACGGCCGTACCTAATGCAACACGTCTTAGTGAAACGAAGAGAGCGGTAAAAAACGCACTCTGAGCTGTCATAAACTCATAAGCCGCAGTCGTAAAACCCCTTGGCCAAAAACTGACCATACCAGCGACGGCATAGTGGTCTTGAGAGAGGGAAACCGCCAGCAAATGAATCATTGGACTTACACATATAAAAGTGAACAGTGCCAAAAATACGGTGTTGAAAAAGAGAAAAATTTTTCGACTAACACTGTCTTTTATAGCATTACTTCTGGATTTGCGTTTCGTTAACAAAGAAATCACGTTTGATCTAACACTCATTTATACGCTCCCCTCCTTCTAGAAAACTCTGTATCCGGTCGATTTAAACGCCAGGAAATATGAAATACCGACTAAAGACAAATTAACTAAACTTCTAAACAACCCCATGGCAGCGGCAATTGAAAACTGACGGTTTTGTAATCCTACCCTATAAATCAGGGTATCTATAACATCCCCTGTTTCATATACCAGCGGATTGTATAACACAAGAACTTGGTCAAACCCTGCGTTCAACAGCCCTCCTAATGCTAAGGTGGAGAGCAGTACAATAATTGGCAGCATACCGGGCAATGTGATGTACCAAACCTGCTTTATTTTGCTGCAACCATCTAGCGAGGCACTTTCATAAAGACCCGGGTCGATATTGGTAACAGCAGCAAGAAAAACTACCATGTTTATACCCATGCCCTGCCACGTTGCGGTAGATACCAAAATTGTCCTGAACCAATTATTGCTGGCCATAAACATGTAGGGGTCGGCACCAAAAGCCGAAATAATTTGATTAATGGGGCCCTGTAACGAAAACAACTCACGTACTACGCCGCCAAGCACCGCCCAGGACAAGAAAAAAGGCAAAAACATAGCTGTCTGCGTGAGACGCTTAAATTTATTATTCAATACTTCATTAATCAATAAGGCTAAAAGCAACGGCACAAGCAACCCCATGAGCGTACGCCAAAAGGCAATAACCATTGTATTTCTAAAAGCCCGGGAGAAAGTGGGAAGGCTAAAAATGAAGCGAAAATTATCCAGCCCTACAAAGGGGGAATCTGTAAAAGATAAAAATGGCCTGAAATCTTGGAATGCCATAATATTGCCGGCTATCGGAATATAGGCAAAAATTATTATTAATATGACTGCCGGAAGCAGCATAAGATGAAAAGTCAATTCCAGCTTCCATTCGCCGGGGCGTCTCTTACGACGCGAATTTTTTTTAAGTGAAGACATAATCAACACCTTTCAATTATTTATAAACTAGTGCTACTTGATTTGCTACGATATGCTTTGGGCGTTATGCCCATCCTCTTTCTGAAAAAGAAGGTAAAGTAAGACGATGATGCATATCCTACTCGCTTTGATATATCGTTAATTTTAAGATTCGAGTCTTTTAACAAAGAACATGCTGTAGTGATACGCATTTCGTTTATGGTCTCGGTTATAGTTGCGTTCGTAAGCTGTTTATACAGTCTGGACAGGTAAGACGGATTATAATGGGTCACAATGGCGATAGAGGCAACACTAAGCGTTGGGCTGTCCAAGTTTTTTTCAATGATTTCATGTACGGTAGAAATCAGATTTGAAAATGCGCGCTTAGAATTTTGTTTATTCCTGCGGCAAATTGAATTGCCGCAGGCCCTTAACAGGGCATATTCATGAGCGGGGTTCAAGAGTTTAGGTATTTCATCATTTGCCTGAGGCATATCCAAGTCATTAGCGGTGGCAATAAGTATAGAAAGTAGCTTAGTGATTACGGAAAGGTTTGAAGCCCATAAGCTGCAAATCGTGCGCACCGCCTCATCCCATTTCTCTTCATTCCCTTCCAGTAAAGCATTTTTTGCCAAATGAATATACTTGTTGCTTGCAACATAATAATCTGCATTTTCCAGTAAAATCGAAAGGAGCTCCTTCTCATCAGTAGCTACATCTATAAACCGCAACCGTTGACTGTCTACAGGCGTATTCTGCAAAGCATTCCTAAGCGCATGTACATATCCTGGCAAATCACAGACATCAATCCATTTAGAGGTTAAAACCACGGATATCTCGACCCCATTATTTGCCAATCGCGACTGTATTTCCAGCATAATCGCCCGGAGTGCTTTGGCACGCTGCCCACTGTTGGGGAATTTTAATGGTTCGTTCTTCCGTTCCTGTAATAGCCATGCCACATCGGTAGAACCTAACATACACATTTCCGTTTCAAAATAAGTGCCGATGTATTGGCTCACCTGATGCTCCAGCCAAACAAGATTCCCGGCGCTTAAATATCCTGAAAAACATCGTATTACCATTAAAATTACAGGACGGTCGATATCTATTGAAAGTGGCGTTTCGGCAAATGGGGCAAACTCGTCATAATGCGGAAGTATACCCAGAATATGCCAAAGACGTCTTTCTTTAAGTAAGGTATCCAAGGCTTGATTCTGGTGCTTTGCCAGGGCTAAATCAAGCTGGTTTCTTTCTTCTTCCTCTATGACAGCAAGTGTGTTGCTTACGGCATCAAAAATTGCCTTGTCACCTTCATTTTTCAACAGGAAACCGGCGGTATTTGGAAGTTTAACAGCTTCGTGTATGGCATTAAACTCATCATAGCCCGTGATAATAATAACCCGGCAGTTCATCTGGCTTTGCCAGATTTGATGAAGCAGATCTAATCCGCTGATATCTGGCATACGCACATCTGTAATTACCAAATCAATTGGGTTTGTGGAAAGTATTGCCAATGCTTCTTCTCCGCTGTAAGCCTTACAAATATCAACACTGTCGCCAAAATGCTCGGCTAAAGCATGGCTAAGGCCGTCCGCCAACCCAGGTTCATCGTCTATCACCAGCAAATGACGCATTCCGATTCTCCTTTCAGCATGAAATTGTTATATCTATACGCAGTCCGCCCATATCACTACGGGAAGCATCCATATACGCTTTATCACCATACATTAGCGCAAGCCGCTGATTTATATTTTGCAAACTGGTGATTTCACCATGGGTGTTTTCCTCCGTAAAGTCATGCTTTAACTTCGCGATAACAGCATCATCCAATCCTGTACCATCATCCTCCACCGAAATAAGTATCCTCCCTTTTCTATGGAAAACACTTGTGCGAATTGCTGTAAGGGTTCCGCACGCTCCTTCCAGTGCGTGAACATATGCATTTTCTATAAGCGGTTGCAGAAAAAGTTTTGGCACACTTATATTACAACAGGAGTCGGGAACAGTTGCAAAGTTGCACTTAACGCGCTCACCATAGCGAATGCTCTGGATCTTGGCATAGTCCTCTGCGTGCTTAAACTCCAATGCCAAGAGGGCAGAATCATCCCGACTTCGTGTGATATACTGGTAAAATTGGCTTAGCTTTATAGAAATCTCAGCAATTGTATCCATGTCCTCTAGTTTAGACAGCCTGTAGATATGATAAAAACTGTTATACAAAAAGTGTGGAGTAATCTGTAAATGCAGATGCCTCAGCTTGGCATTTTCTGATATTCGCTGCTCAATGTGTATTTGTTTGGACAAACGACTAATATATATTGTAAAGACTATTGTGCTTCCGATCAGCGATATGGAAAAAAATACAAATGTTGTGAATAGCGTAGGAATAACGGTGCTATCCACCTGAGTATTAAACAGTAGCGCAATCAGATCCAAATTCCAAAGTGAAAAGGGTGCGTGCAACACCCACATGCCGTCTAAGTTGCGCCAAATATATGAGTCATCGCCGGAAGCCAATAAAGCACTAAAATCAAATTGTCCGTTTTCCATGTGTACATCTGTCGCAAGTATGGCTTCGCCGCCATTATACAAAGCGATATCCATATTGTAGGCAAATGCCATTTGCTCAAGCGTTCTTCTAATGGACTCACCGCTGATGCGTATATAACTGATTGCACTTTCAGGGTCGAACTGCGTTATAAAAGTGCTCGAGAGCGGTAGCCTTATAACCAAATCCTGTTCATATAAAATGATTTGCCGTCCGTTCCCCCCGTAGAGGAGCACGTCCATAAAAGCACGATCTTCAGTACTTAAAGGTGAAAAAAGTATGTCATGGCGGGTTATGCGGCTCATTTTAGGCAAGTAGACACCTACATCATTCACATGAACGCTGGACATATAGATCGCACTCAAATGGGTTGATATCCGGTGCAGATGGTTGAATACGCTTCCCATTTCTGTGGTATCCGTATATAGAAGCAACAGATTGAGAGATGAATCATTGCTTAACATCACCTGTTGCCTGAACAGACGCTCTATCTCCTGGTCAAAATTGTTAACCAAATGGGCAAGCTGGCTATACGTGTATTCGACAGACTGATGACGGACAATATTTTGCGCACTTATGTTAATCCAAAGTCCGAGCGCGTATATAATCAACATCAGAATGATGAAAGTACATATGGCCAAACTAAACCTGATATTTAGGCGATTCATGAAGCTGCGGACATGCTTCACCCTATTCCGTATGAACATAAAAACACCCCGGTATCATTGTATTACAAATGAAAAAAAGAAGTTGTTGCGTTAAGAGTGACAAAACAAACCTTAACACAACAACTCCCTTCATACAAATTTTATCATTCTTAAAGTACCGGGCTCAAGGCGTAAAAATTATTGCAATGCCCTAAATTGCTCGTTTACCTCTCTGGTCCAATCATCTCCACCCAAATTCCGCCAGTCGTTCACAAAGGTATACCAAGAATCATAGGGCAGAGCACCCATGATATAACGCAGTGCAAATTCTTCCCACATATCATGAAGTATAGACCCCCTGGAAATTTCCGTTGGTGTTGGATCACCGTAGAATTCGTCAAATATAAAATGGCCATCCTCACGCACCTGCATAGTTGTACCCCATCCGCCGTCATGGTCTACACGCGACATATAAAGTCCCCAAGCACCTGAAGCCGTAGGTGTATTCCAGTTGTCCACCACGTCGTAGAAGGTAGCGCCTTCGTTCCTCCAGCGCGTGTTCGTATAAAGATTCCATTGCATGTTATTGAAGAATGTGGATGTGTCACCGGTTCTAAGGGCTTCATGCACTATTGTATAATTCAAATACTGCTCATGACCAAGCATCAGATAAGCAGGCATCCAGTTCCATACAAACCCAGCTTCCGCTGTATTATAGGGATTCAAATCTACACGGCTTGGTCTGACATATGAGATTTCCCACCACAGATTCAGCATCCTTATTAAAGCCTCTTCTGTGCCTTCCGGTGCGTTTACGCTTACCCCAAAGCGGTGATTAATGTTGTTGCGGCTGATAGCGGTAATCCCAGGTGCGCCAGAAGGCGTCACAATTCTTGTTACGCCCCAGTCCGCGTTGGGATTGGTATCTAGGGTTTGGTTAAATGGCCATGCCGGCAACCACCATTCGCCATACGCTAAGCCTACACGGTCGCCTACGATATCAGCAACTAACTGGTCGGTATTCATGGTGGCAAACTCCGGATTAATTGCCCCGTCGGCATACATGCGGCGCATACGGTTCAATGCGTCACGGGTTTCCGGTTGAATGGTGCCGAATACCAGTTCTCCACCTCTTTCAATCCACTTGGTGGGGTAAGCTCCATAGCCATGGAAGAGACCTCTAGCATCGGGTGCCCAGTGAACCAATTCGCTGAACAGACCCAATCCTGTGGTATTCCCTTGACCACTCATGTCATTTTCCACAAACGCCACCGCTACCGCGTGCATTTCGTCCATTGTTGTGGGCACAGCCAGACCCAGCGCGTCCAACCAGTCTCTGCGGTAGAAGAGCAAGCTTATTTGCTGATGAGTATCCCATATATAAGGTATAGCCATCAGTTGACCGTCAACAGTTGACATTTCCAATGGAACATTGCCAAAGTAATCAAACATTGCACGGATTTCGGGATGAGCATATCTTTCAAAAGCCGGCCCCAAATCCCTTAACATGCCAAACCGAGAAAGCTCCGCAAAATCAATCGCATCTAGTCGCATAATATCAGGCATATCACCCGCGACAAGTGCCAGCTGGAAACGATCGTCTGCCTGAGCGGTCGGAACCTCCCAAAGGAAATCCATCTCAATGTTCAGGAACTCCGACAGTATTGCAGGGATGGCGCTGGTTGACGGAATAGTCCCCGGAGGCACATTACCCTCCGGTGTGCCATAACCGACACCAAAGCCTAGTGTTATGCGTTCAGCCATAGGCCGTAAGTAAATTGGAAGATGCGCGTGAGCGTCTTCACCGGGCTGATCAGCGCCGGCCTCTGTGGTGTCTTGATTCGCACCTTGATCCACTACTGTTTCCTGGGGAGGCACAACAGTGCCGCCATCTCCGCTTTCGGTCTCATTGCCACCACATGCAGCAACTACTAGAACAACAATGATCAGCAGCAGCGACAGACAAAGCATTTTTCTTTTCATTTCTTATTTCCTCCTTTTGACTGTATGTTTCACTAACCTTATAATGATTATAGCAGAAGAGACTGTCGTTTTGCTTACATTATTGCATGAAAAATACCACATTTTCAACATTATACACTATCACTTATGAAACATATGGATTTTTTATAGTCATATTTTTCTAATATACATTTTGCTGATTGGAGAAGCGCTCGGCAAATTAATATCATTTGTAAAACACGCTACAGCTGAGAAAAGCAAACGAAAGTAGCATCTTCAAGCTAAAGTTCTTGAGCAATTAACATTTCTCTAAATGCCTCTTGCTGAGTCTCTCCGAAAGCAGAACAATACTTTAAATCAGCTATATCAGCTATAAAACCTTCATCATCGTTACTCAATCTCAAGTTATTGCTTTCCACAAGTTTTAGAAACTGCTTATCTTGTTCGTTAAAGTGCCCTCTCTGTGAAAAAACCTCGCCAACGAATCTACATCGCTGGCGAGGTTTCACAATTTATTGGAGCATACCGGGCTCGAACCGGTGACCTCTTGAATGCCATTCAAGCGCGCTCCCAGCTGCGCCAATGCCCCGTGTTAACTTTTTTGGGAGACTTACGAAAAAAGGTACATCAAACGACTTATCTCTTAGCGGTATAAACATACACGCCCGATAAATGCACATTACCAAAAGAACTTCTGCAATATAAAATCCCGCAATTAATGTAAACTAACTACGCCCGCAAATATATCACACAACCACCACTACACGCAAGAAAATTTTCGTGATATACTAAGACATGTTCTAATGATTTTATTCTAAGCTAGGAAAAAAAGCGGCGGAGCCGCTTTCTTATAGGAGTGATACGCATGAAAGTAATCTTGCTGCAAGACGTAAAAGGTACAGGCAAAAAAGGCCAAACTATTGAAGCATCCGACGGACACGCCCGCAACTTTCTATTCCCGCGCAAACTAGCCATAGAGGCAACTAAGGCCAACGTCGCTCAGCTGGAAGGCCAGCAACGTAAAGCGGCGCAAAAACTGCAAAGTGATATAGAAGAAGCCCAAGCAATTGCGGAAAAAGTAAGAGCCGCAGAAATAAAAATTAAAGTAAAAACGGGCGGCGGAGATAAAATGTTTGGCTCAATCTCCAACAAAGAAGTTGCAGAAGCTCTGCAACAACAAGCCAGCCTATTTATAGACAAGAAAAAAATCGTAGTGCAAGCAGTCAAGACCTTGGGCGAGCATACCGCAAACATTAAACTTCACCCACAGGTAAGTGTTCCCCTAAAATTTGAACTTGTAGCGGCAGAATAATGGATAATATCCCCTTACCATTCCCGCAAGACGATAGTATGCCAACCCAAGCGCCCGGGACGCATGGGCGAGCAGGTGTGGAATCCGTGGGGTTCGGATTTCACGCCGACCAGCCCAGAATACCGCCTAACGACCAAGAGGCGGAACTTGCGGTGCTTTCTTCTATGCTTTTTGACCGAGAGGCAATAGCAACCGCGCACGAAATTTTGCATGGTGACGATTTCTACCGTCCCGCGAATCAAATTCTATACGAAACAATGGTGGAGCTATTTAACCGCAGCATCCCTGTAGATATTGTAACGCTTTCTGACCGTTTGTCTGAAAAAGGCGCGCTGGAGCAAATTGGCGGGCGCGAAAAAATAAACGAACTGGCATCCGCATTTTTTACATCCGCAAACATTAAAAGTCATGCAGAAATTGTTGCGGAAAAATCTATTTTGCGCCAACTAATAAAATCTGCAAACTACATTGCCAACGCAGGTTATGAAGCACGGGAAGAAGTCGCCGCCATTTTAAACCGGGCGGAAAAAAGCGTCTTTGATATTTCCCAACGCAGTACTACACGCGATTTTGAACACATAAGCGATGTTATTGTTATGACCCAACAAAAGTTGGAGGAACTAGCGGAAACCAGAGGCGCGGTTACAGGCATACCTACAGGATTTACAGACTTTGACAGGCGCACGGCAGGCCTGCAACCAGCAGAACTTATATTAATTGGCGCACGTCCGTCTATGGGTAAAACAGCTTTTCTGCTAAATATAGCCGCCAGTGCGGCATTCAAAAATAATATAACCACCGCCTTTTTCAGCCTGGAAATGGCTAACCCACAGTTGGTTAACCGTTTGTTAAGTGCAGAAGCGGCAGTTGACGCCGGGCGTTTACGCACCGGTGCACTGGAAGACGAAGACTGGATTCGTATTGCGGAAAATGTGCCGCGTATGGCCAATGCGCCTCTTTTCCTGGACGATACACCAGGGCTGTCTGTTACCGAATTGCGCGCAAAATGCCGCCGCTTAAAAATGGAGCAAAACCTTGGCCTTATCGTTATCGACTACTTGCAGCTTATGAGCGCCTCTGCAGGCAGCAAACCGGAATCCAGACAGCTTGAAATTTCGGAAATATCCCGCTCGTTAAAAGCTGTGGCAAAGGAACTCAATGTTCCTGTTTTGGTAGCTGCCCAGCTTAGCCGTGCCGTAGAAGCCAGAAAAGACCACCGCCCAATGCTTAGCGACCTTAGAGAATCCGGCGCGATAGAGCAGGACGCAGACGTTGTAGCCTTCCTCTACCGCGATGAATACTACAACCCAGACACCATGCACAAAGGCGCGGCAGAAGTAATAATAGCCAAGCAGCGTAATGGCCCAATTGGCACAGTAGAACTGGTGTTCCATGGCAGTTTAACAAGGTTTAAAGATAAAGACAGGGGCGATTAAAGTATGGAGTATAGACAATTAGGTAAAACCGAACTAAAAGTAAGTACCATAGGTTTGGGCTGCGAATATTTCGATGTAGCAAAAGTACCTTTTTCCGAAACAGAAAAAACCATAAACTATGCCCTAGACAACGGTATAAACATTTTTGACGTATTTATGCCTGGCCGCGAAATACGCGAGGATATAAAAAATGCCCTAGGCAACCGCCGTAGCGAGGCAATTATCCAAGGGCATATAGGCTCGACAGATGTAAACCTCCAGTACGACATAAGCCGCGATATGCCAACTGTAAAGAAATATTTTGAAGATATGCTACGTATTTTCGGCCGCATAGAAATTGGCATGTTATTTTTTATAGACTCGGAAGATGACTACAAATCAGTTTTTGAAACAGAATTTATTACATACGCACAAAAGTTAAAACAACAGGGAGACATAGGCCACATAGGCTTCAGCTCCCACAATCCAATAACCGCAATAAAAGTAGTAGAAACAGGCGTGGTAGAAACAATGCTGTTTAGCATAAACCCTGCCTTCGATTTAATGCCGGAAGATGAAAATATCTTCAACCATTTGCAAAATGGGTTCAATAGAGAACGTTTTCTGGGCATCGACCCAACTCGTGCGGCGTTGTATAACCTGTGCGAACAAAAAGGCATTGGCATTACGGTAATGAAACCTCTAGGCTCCGGCAAACTTATTTCCCCGGAGCACACGCCGTTTGAAAAGCCTCTAACCATAGGACAGTGTTTACAATACGCACTCGACCGCCCAGGCGTAGCAAGTATACTACCTGGTTGTAAATCTGTAGAAGAATTGCAAGGCGTACTAAACTACTTCACCCTTTCGGAAGAGGAAAAAGACTATTCGCAAATATTAATGAACAAAAATTTCAAAGGTGCATGTGTGTACTGTAACCACTGCCAACCATGCCCCATGACAATCGACATAGCGGCGGTAAATAAATACTTAGACATAGCAAAACTTGACCCCAAAAATATTCCGCCATCCGTTATTTCGCACTACCAAAACCTAAAATATCGCGGCGAACATTGCATAGAATGCGGGCATTGCGAACACAATTGCCCCTTTGATGTGCCTGTGATAAGCAACATGCAAGAGGCGGATCATCTTTTAGCTTAGAGGTATCACTTAATGTTTTGTCGTTTTGGTTGAAAGCTTATGGCACCGCTGTACAGGCTCTGCCACGGGCTTTGCCCGCACTGGCTTCGCTTGTGTGAACATGGCGGGCTGAAGCGGTTCCACCCAAAACGACAAAACTATAAACAGGGTTGCACTAAGGCGCAGTTTTTCTTTCACAAATTTGCACTCTCCGGCTACTGCCGGTAGGGAATTTGACTTAAGCGCCATGCGGGCAAAGCCCGTGGCAAAGATTGGCGGGCGTCCACCGAGGTTTATCTCGGTGGGCGTACGGTACAAGCGAAAGGAAAACTGCCCCAGGGTTCATCCCCTAGTCAATTATCACATTAAAAAACGCATTAATCAAATAAGGCCTATCCCCGCTACACCGCGTAAACACTCTATAAAAAGGCACAGCATGATAAACTCCGCCCTCTTGGTCACTTAAATATTCTTGAAAATAAACCAAGTCCATACCCACAATAGTCATAGGCGTATCCTGTGTAAAATGGCGTACCCGCTGCACAAATGTAAGCAACGCCTCATCCGGGGACGCAAGCATGCGCAATTCCCCAGAATGGCCAAGTATGCGTCCAAACTGCATTTCTATCTGCACTATACCGCCATCGGTTATATAAAACTCTACTTGATTGGAATGCACAAGATGCCCTCGGTACATTTCTCTAAAAATTAGACGCACACCGCCTTCCGGCTCTACAAATTCGCTATCCAGCACATAATCCGGAAAGTTTTCTCTTATAAAACCCGCTGCTACTTGCCGTGGGTTTATTTCATTGCTATTTCTAAAACCCTGTGGGCTCTCGAAAAAAATAAACCCGTTGGATATTGTTAACCTGTTTATATCATCTTCAAAAATATAATTATCCCCCTGCCTTTGTGTAGCGTCCGGGGTTTCAAATAACATACTTATAATTTCATCTGTGTCGTAATAAAAGCCAGTTACATCCAAGTGGCGCATGGGCGGAAAGCGATGCATAAGCGTGTACATGCTGATGTTATTTTGGTTTAAAACAGTTCTGATATGCCGCTCTTGCTCTGCGGTTAGGGTGTAGCGGCGGTTTTCTATAAGCATCAAGCTACCAAGCCCTACATTTAATATCACAAAAAAAATCAAGATATATGTTTTGGCTTTTTCCCACTCCATACTTACCGGCCTCCTTCCACAGGCTGCAGCGTTATAAAAGGCCGCTCCCCAATTGGGAAAGCAAACACTTGCCCTGTTGCGTCCATATCCAAACGTATAGATGCGCCACCATTTTCTGCAAAATCAAATGCAATACGCCTATAGCGGACTACCCTGCCGTTGTCCACAGTCACTTCAATCGGATGCAAAAGAGGATTTGTACACCCGGCAGATGTTGGCCATGGGTTAGTTAACACAAGCGGAAAGTTACCGGCGGTAAGCCCAAACCAAAAGATATAACCGCGCCCACTGGCGGAATAACCCGCCAGGTGAAATTCCGCATTAATATTTGGGTCCAAATTAATAAAATCTACAGCGGCGGAAAAATCCTCGGTAAAAGAAGTTGGGTCGGAACGCCCAATGGTACGGAAGCTGGCGTATTCAATAACATCACCGGGGTGGTAGCGCACGACTGTGGTTAAATTACTAAAGGTATATACTCCACCCGCGCTTGTGCCTTGGGTTATGGATGCAGGGTTGCTGAAAAAGTTTGCCACTTGCTCGCCAATAACAGAAAGATGCAACAGCCCTGCTTGGGTTTCATAAGGGTTTGCAACGGCTATTGGCGTGAAAGTAAAGTTTTTGGTAAATGCAGCTACAAAAGACAAACTGCCTTCAACAGAAGTGAACGCCCTATCTGCTCCTTGCACCGCTGGGGTTTGTATCTCAAAAACGCCATCCCTAACCTGTGCGGCAGAAGGCGTAATGTTAAACTGCCAAGCTGAATTTTGGTCGCTATTAATAAAAAAGACGTTAACCTGCGGGCTGTCTTCCGTGGGCGGGTGAACAACCATGGCATTAAAGTTACGCAAGTTACGGTTAGCAAAAGTAGTGCCCGTGCGGTCGAAAGCACGGGAAAATTCTGTGGCATTAATAAAAAATGCATACTCGTACACCAGCACCGACGGTGTAAGCAGGGTCTCTATATCAATTTCTGTTTGGGAAACAAAACTGCTGTTTTGGAAAACTTCGTTAATAACTCGCCGGCCATATTGCCAAAAATCTGAATGGTAAATACCGCTGTACATAATATCAAAATAACCATCTCCACCACCAAACACAATACGGTATGGGCGCACAAGATGTCCTGCTTCGTCCGGTGCGGTAGATACAAACCGCGATTGCAAAAACGGTAAAAAACTACGGTTAGTAATATTAACAAACCATAATTGGTACGACATATAACCTGACAACACAACAAGCCCCCATATTGCTGCGCTCTTTAGATAGGGTATCAGTCTTCCCATGTTGGTTCTCCTGCAAGCCTGTTAAACCTAAGCACCATTGTTGTGCCAACACCAACTTGGCTGGACGCATGCACACGCCCGCCATGTTCTTCCATAATTTCTTTTACAATAGCAAGCCCCAAGCCTGTTCCGCCCATGGCACGGGCTCTTGCTTTATCTACGCGATAAAAACGCTCGAAAACGCGAGGTAAGCTGTCCGGCGGTATGCCCATGCCTTGGTCTTGCACAAAAATGCGATAGTATTTTTCTGTAGTTTCCATATACACTTTTATCGTAGTTTCTTCCGGGCTGTATTTTATCGAATTGGATAATATGTTAGAAATTACTTGGTTAATACGGGATGCATTGGCTTCTACAAAACAAGGTTCTTCAGGTACTGTAACTTCAATTTTTTGCTGCTTTGTGCCCGCCATAAAACGGCTTTGCCTTACAGACATGCGCAATAATGCAACAAGGTCCAGTACATCCATATCCGGTGTGGCTTGCCTGCTGTCTATGCGTGAGAGCTCCAACAGGTCGGATACAAGAAGCGTCATGCGGTTTGCTTCTTCGTCTATTACCTTAAGGAACTGCTCTGCCATGCCTAAATCTTTATAGGCACCATCCAGCAATGTCTCTGTATATGTCCGTATGGAGGTAAGAGGCGTGCGCAACTCGTGAGATACATTTGCCACAAATTCCTTACGCATATTATCCAGCTTCATTTGGCGTGAAACATCTTGCAGTACAATAATAAAACCGCCAACCCTGTCTGTTTGGCTGGTGTACATGGTTACACATGCCAAAATAAAGAAGTCGCTCTCTTGGTAAGTCACTTCCCTTATCTCTTCCGGTTTTAGATTATTAATATCGTCTAACTCAAAACCAAGCAAAGCCAATACCTCATCCAGTGTTGCTGTTGTAACATCCAGCTGGGATATAAGGTCTATACTTGCGTTATTTACATGGGTCAAAACTCCGGCGGCATCGTAAGCGAGCACGCCGTGGGATGTGTTCTGCAATATCGCCTCGCGTTTATTACGCTCGCCTGCCATCTCTTCTAGCGAGTTAGATAATGCGGCGGCCATTTCGTTAAAGTTGTAAATTAAATGCCCTATCTCGTCTGTGCTTTTGGGTGTCATTTGCCTTGTGAAATTTCCGGACGCTATGGCTTTTGCATAGTCCGCAAGTTTGCGTATAGGCGACGTTAGTGTGTTTGCAAGAATAAACCAGAGTATTAAAGTTAAAATTAAAGAAGCCCCTGTCATTATTACAAGGGTGAGTGCTGTTTGCCCTAAGTTGTTGTTCATAAGTTCTGTGGTCATGCGGGCGTAGATAATAATATTTGTGTCATTCTTGGTAACCGGGCGGGCTAGGCTTATCCACTGAACGTCCGGGCCATCCAAGGTAGGGCTTGTGCGCCCAAGGGAAAAATGTTCAACTCCCGCAACGGCAAAGTTTAATGCCTCGCTACTTGGACGAATAGAAACAAACGCCATAGGTGCGATAGGCGTACCAATGTCGTTTGTTATCATTCCTTCTATTTCATATTCGCTAAGGCCGAGAATTTCCCATTCTCCGGCGGTGTTAAACTGCGATATCTCATACTCGCGCACAATAAGGGTTTCAATACTGTTTATCCTTGCGGAAAGCAAATCGTAGGCACGGTCTAACTCTATGCTGCGCACGTTCCACAGCATTACTGTACCGCTTACAATCATTACAATTAAAATAACGGCGGAATATACAATAACAAGTTTTAGTTTGAGGCTATTCATCAGACAACTACACCGTCGCCAAATTCTTGAGTGAAATGATATCCAACGCCGCGTTTTGTAAGAATATATACGGGTACATCCGGCACTGCTTCAAGTTTTGTGCGCAAGCGGCGCACTGTAACGTCCACGGTACGTACATCGCCAAAGTATTCATAACCCCAAACTTTTTCAAGCAACGCCTCGCGGGAGAATACTTGTTTGTTTTGGGTTGCTAAGAATTTTAATAATTCAAACTCTCTGCGGGTGAGCTCAATAATTGTTTCCCCGCGTTTTACTTCAAACAAATCCAAGTCCATAGAAAGCTCGCCAAAAACAAGGCGAGTGCTGCTTACCGGCCTTGGCCCCGGAATTTGCCCGCGCCTCAGACACGCCATAACTCTTGCAAGCACTTCCTTAACGCCAAAGGGTTTTGTTATATAGTCGTCTGCGCCAAGCTCCAGGCTAAAAACTTTATCGGTTTCTTCTGCTTTTGCGGTTATCATAATAACAGGCACTTGAGAAACTGTGCGCAAACGCCTGCAAACTTCGTAACCGTCCATGCCGGGCATCATTACATCTAAAAGAATAAGATCAGGATTTTCTGTAATGGCTAGTTTTAAGCCTATTTCGCCATTGTTAGCGGTAATGGTTTCGTAACCGGCTTGTTGTAGGTTGTACCTTAATATCTCTACAATTTTTACCTCGTCGTCTACTATTAATATCTTTGCCATGGTTATCTCCTTTCGATTATAGAGTCGGGTCGTGAGCCTACCTCTACTATACGGGGTATAGGTTCTGTAATTATTTCAGCTTCCAATATATCCGGTTCGCCAAATTGCACTCCATTTATTTTTGTTATGCGGGTAACAATGCTCCGCGAACCATCACGCCCCTCTTGTATCACATTTATCATGGATTCTCCCAAGGTAGGGTCGTAAGTTGACTCTGTAATCATATATATTGTTTCAAAAGTTGCTGTTTCGTGAATTGTTACTACAGGCAGCAGCGGTTGCATAGTGCGCAAGGTCAAACGCTGGCCAACTGCCAAGCCGGAATCTACAAAAATGCCGCTGGCTAATGCAATTTCTGCCGCTGTGGTTTCGTATCGTTGGGCGATATGAGTTAATGTATCACCCCGTTGTACAATATAAATGTAGTCGGACAAAACACGGCGGTCTAATAAATTTACAACTTCGGCTGCATTTCTTATCCCCGGGTCGTTTATATCTACAAAGCGAGTGTGCACCTGCCAATCTGCATTAAATCTGGTTTCCACAACATCCGGATGGCGGGAATAGTTTTCCGTTAAGTCGTGGAAAATTTGTGCAACAACGCCGGGGTTACGTACCAATGCTTCGAACTGTCCGTTAACATAAATGGCTTGTGCCGCAATCATATAATCGATTTCCCGCGCAATTATCCCAAACAAGTCAGAAATTGTTTCCATATCACGGTTTGCAATGCGGCGGGCATAATTTGCTGTAATTGTGTTGCTGCCTAGGTCTACTGCTGTTCCTAAATGTCTTTCCAAATGATTTATGACATATCGTCTGAAATCATCTAAAACAAGTTCTCTATCCATGGCAATATGGCCAATAAGTTCGCCATTCACGTGTACGGCAATAGCATTGTGTGCAAAAACATTGGAGATTATAAAGAATCCAATAACACTAAAGGCTGTTACACCAACCAGAATACCCGCAACACGCTTTACCCAAGGGGGAACAGTTAACTTTACACGGGGCTTACGTTGTTGCATTGGTGGACGCTTTTGGATAGGCCTTGGGCGATTTGCGGGACGGGTGACCGGCCTAGACCCTGTGTTTGATGGGCGCTGCTGCGGCCTTTTTTTTACAGGCAAAGAAGCCTCATCCCTTCGTGGCCTTTCATCCGGGGATGAAGGCACTGGGGTTAAGGCTTTTTTAATTTCATTAGCTTTTCGGGGAGGCGGAGATAAATCCGGTAATGCCGGTTTGCGTCTTTCCATTGCAACCTCCTGATATAAAGGAATGGCCACGGATGCCTGCGGCTCAAAAGGCTATTTAGGGCGTGTTCCCACTATAAGAATATGCAGATTTGCGAGCAGATTTTTGTAGATTTTGTGTGATTTTTGACGCCGTGTGCTGGAGGCACACAAGGAAAACAGCACGCAAAAGGTGCAA